>BNJU01000373.1_pt1 | contig 270100 bp, 361 predicted proteins | sample 8539281 | NCBI WGS metagenome assembly BNJU01 (sample SAMD00202456, study PRJDB9452) | human saliva metagenome | isolation source: human saliva | place: Japan
GGGTTATGCATTGGTCCAGGACTGATACTATACCTGTAGCAAATACAAGAAAGATATTTATACCAGGCCAGACAGGAAATAAAAGACAGCACATTTTCTATACCCATCTTAAATAATGATTCGAGCAATAACATTTCACATACCGTAGTACTTTGCCCCACCAGAACTTACTCAAAAGTAGAAATAAGAAAACTATCCAGATATATGCATGGCATAAAGCTGGTGCCTGTGGACATGGCGGATACAATAAAAAACAGATAAAGTCCTTAAAGCAGGGAGCACAGATTATAGTAGGAACCTGTACCGTGTAATGGACCAATATGCGAAGGAAAAACAGGAATTTGACCAGGTTAAGATTATGGTTCTGATAAACCGGATGAAATGCTGCATAGGCTTTAGGGATGACATCGAAACCATCCCTGAAGTCCCTGAACAGGAGAAGACTATGCTTTTCTCAGCCACCATCACCAAATCCCTGACATCACAAGAAAGCATCAGAAAAGGCACAGAATATAAAGATAGCTAAAAAAGAGCTACAGTAATAGAGCAGTATTACCACTGAAGTAAGAAGAAACTACAAGGACGAGATTCTTTGAACCTTGACATCTACAATCCTGAGCTACATTGTATTTTGCAATACTAAGAAGGTAGAAAGTCTGCAAATGAACTCCAGGCAGAGATTATTGCAGAGTACCTTCACAGAGACCCAGCAGCAACAGAGAGACAGGGTACGGGCAATTCCGTAATGGAAAGACCAAACCCAGCTACTATGATGGCAGCAAGAGGACTTGACGTACAAGGAGTTGACCTTGTTATCAACTACAGATTTGCCACAGGATGACGAATACTATATACATAGAATGTGAAGAACCGAAGAGCATAAATCAGACCCTGCACTATCATTTGTAAGTGGTAAAGATGTACACAAGCAAAGAGATTCAGCGTTACCGCCATACAAAGATTAGGCTTGCTTCATCATCCTCGATGATGCTACCAATACAAGGGTAGAGCCCTTTAGCGAGCTTCAGATAATTGAAAACAAGACTTAACCAGATGACAGATCTAATCAGAGAGAAGGTAAATGAAGAAGACTTCACCTCTCTCATGATCGTGACTGCTCTTAAAAGCTACTTCCTCAAAGGAAGGGCAGATGAGGCTCTCGATATGGATGCAAAGTTTAATGGAGCAGCGAGAGTGGGTATGAAATACTCTTCATCAATATTGGTAAAAAAGACAGGAAAGCCTAGACATCCTTTATGCAATAGCAGGCGAATCAGTATATCAGGCAAACTTAGGAAAACAAGATGTATGACAAGTACAAACTTTGCAGAAGTCCCTGCAAAACAGTAAGGAAGCCTCACTATAAGCAAAGAATGCAAGATAAAGGAGAAGATAAACATAGAGCCTGCAAACGCGAGGTAATGATATGAAGACGGAATATGTGGATTTAAGGAAGGAAAAAGATATAAAGAAGGTATAAAGAAGGCAGCTGATATAATAAAGAAATATACTTTGTGCAATTTTCCTACGAAACGTACTTGAAAGCACTACCTTTGATGAAATGGGGTGAGTCCCAAAGATATATGAGGCAAAAAGGCCTGACAACTTATCCTGTATATTAGTAACTTGATGAAATAAAAGTACAGTAAAGGAATACTCAAAGACTGCCGCATTATTCTGCTGAGGAATTCTACTGGACTTTACGTAGTGCTTTTAAAAAGAGGGGATATCGTGCCTTACAGGACCACAGGGGATCATAGAGAGTGTTATGGCATGCTTCAAATAAGATAGCAAGAGTTTATAAAGGCTTCCGTGCGTCGGCTTGCTGCCTGAGCGCCAATTCATCCCAGTCACTAAGCCCTACTCGGGCTTCCTGAGGTACTCTATGACCTTGATACAAGATAGACCCACTGACGGAGGCGGTAGACATATACTTGGAGTCTACAATTGTGTGATGTACAGGAGATGTACCTGTAATACGAAATCGGGCTTCATTACCGAGAAATGCTCACCAGCTTACAGGCAGGAGACGAAAGGTTATGAGTCTTAGCCCCGATAAGGACTTTGTGAAGCCTAAGGCACTAGGGATGAAATACAGGCATGAGCCAAGGCAGGATGACCATACAAGGGTAAGCCTGAAAGTGTAGTAGAGAGAATAAATGAGGAAATAGCAAAGTCTGCGGGGAAAGAAAATCACAATTTGCAACTGATGAAACAGTGTATTATAAGGCTGATGGTTATATCCGTAGCAGCAGAGAAGATGGAGAAAGCATTGGCACAATCTTTTGACGCTCTTAGAGGTTTGAGATGTTGGCGCAGTTACTTTCAGAGGATTGATGAGAATAAGCTTGGCTTCGCCATTATGAACAGTAAGCTTGCATAAATTCATGGATATATTACTTAAGATATAAGGGTAAAGAGATTCTATACTTTTACCAACATCTTTTTGGCTTTGTACAGTGAGTGCACTGTGTATTTATGTTCAGACAGTGTGGAGGGAAATCATCCAAAAGTACTGATGGCTGGAGAATTACATATAAAAGCCTGACTGAGAATGAGAATATTCCCCGCCATCAAGAGGGCTTGTTGTACTTTTTTCAGAGCCTCTCTGTTAATGAAAAGTGCTGTTTCAGTGCTTGAGAATCACGGTCTTACCTGTGCGGTGAGTTTAAAGGAGCTTACAAAGGATGACATAACAAAAATGCACTCATTCTCCATACGACAACAAAAAACAGCTATGATAAATAACGAGATTGAAATGATATATTTTCAACAAAGGAGTTTAACGGCGAAGAAGGGAGGTTAAAGACCCTATGGCGCAATTTATAAATTATAAGGAGGCAATGAACTACAAGGCTGATAAAAACTATATACAAACTTGATGAAATGGGGAAATGATTAGGAGAACAAAGTAATAGCTATTGGATGACTGACATAGGTTTGAGGATCCAAAGCAGGGAGAGTTATTGGGTTAGCATCTTATTAAAATGGCATTGAGTTTGGAAGACTTTGGGTGCTGCTCTGAGGCTTCCTGCAGACTATACTGACGGCGGTAAGGCTGTGGCAGAGGCTGTGGCGAGCAGGGAAGTATGAAAAGAGGAATACTAATCTGTGGGAACCGGGTGATGAGCATATCCATCACAGCCAACAAAATAAAGGGCATCTGATGGCCCTGCTGAGTGATTGTCAGCAGAAGCTACGAGAGCATAATGATGCCAACATCCTTGCGCTTGGAGGCGAGGGTGGTTGGCGTGGGACTTGGTCTAAAGATAGTTGATACCTTCTTAAATACGCCATTTTCCAATGAGGAAAGGCATATAAGAAGAATCTCGTGAGATGAGGAGAGCTGAGATATTCTTCAAGTGCATATATGGGCTCTAGCTGAGGAGTATTCATCATTGTAGATATAATCGAGGCAGGGCGTGGAAGCTGCGAAGAGCTCTCACCTCCTGCTCTTTTGTCATGTAGTTTTCTCTACTGCCTCGGCAAGATCTGGCCTCAAATCAAAGGACTCTTATGCTGTTATCAGGGCAAATAACTCAAATCAATGAGCAAACTCGGTGAAGTTGATCCTTTGCCCCATTAAAGCTAGGTCAGATATGTCGCTGTACCAGTAAAGAAGCTTTACCTTCTCACTCATCAAAGCGTCACTTGCCTTTATGCCGAGCTTTGGACACAGGCAGAAATCCTGAGATGTCAGGACGGGACCTGATGGCTCTCCAGCCAGCAGACTATGAGGCTCGTCAGATACATAGTAAATGGCATCGTCGTTAACGATATTACTTCATCGGGGATATAGCGTTTTCGTTAACCATATAAGTTTGATAAAGATCCAGCACTAAAATTAATCATTTTGACCTCGCTACCTGTGTTAAAATTGTATAATATATGGTATCATTTTAGTTAGAATAAGTAAACCATATTTATAGGAGAAATATATGAATATTCCAAATTTTTGAGATGATATGATAGGGTAGACCGCGCCGTCCAGCAGGCTTTGCAGAACAGACTGACCTTACAAGGCTTGGAAAGTGCAGGCTCAATCTCTCTGAGAGGGATATGAGCTTATAGAGACTGATAATGTGGAGGAAAATGCACATGGCGTTGAAGCGCTCACAGGAAGTATTCGTGCTGAGGATTTCTCTCTCTTATAGAAAAGAAATGATGTATAAGTACATTGTCTCAACAAGCGGCGGCGACTTCCTTGGCGGAGATGGCTTAAATACCTTGACTATGATAAGATAAAGGCTTAAATCCTAAGTGGATGAGGGGTATTCTGACAACTGCAGGACTTATATATATCCTATTACTACTATCTGCGATATGGCTACTCGTTTATTCGGGGAAATATCGGCGACTGTGGGATGTCTCTCTCAAGATGAGGCTAGTTAGGAAATAATCTGAGGGTGTAGAGGAAATGACATTGTACAAAAAGTGAATTCGACCTATATGAAAATGGTATGTAAAGAAGATAACAGGGCTTTGAGGGGCTGCAATCTCTACAGAGAAGGTAAATTATGAGTTTGCTTCTTTCGACAAAGCTGGTAGGTCTTTGTGACGGCATGTGCCGTCGGAGAGCTGTCTTGATGTGCTGAGATTGCATGCTTTGCGGCACCGGCATGATACAGGACTGTTGACTTTCGTAAGGAAATATAAGGAAAGAAGGGTGTAATCTGGTATTCGGAGAGCTTTGCGCTTTCATCAGCCATGACTTCAATGTGCACTTTGGCAGTTATAGGAAGCGGGATGGTTTGAGGAGCTATGTTTTATTTGGAAGACCTTTGCTTTTACGAAGCGAGTATGAAACAGACTTCACTGAACCAGTAAAGACAGCTCTTGATGGACTTAATCTCGCCTATAATTACAGGCTGTGATAGAGATCACAGACCGCCAAGACTAACTTATGATAAATGGTATGATGGCAGAAGTTAAAGTGACGGCGAACACTTTGAAATGAGATATCCGGAGGTAGAGGGTGAAAAAGAACTTTGCCAGATTATTTGGGCATTTATCTACAGCTGGGAAAGCACAGGTCACTGGTTAGAAAGCATTGACTTTTAAGCTGGGGCTTTCACCGTCAGGAGCTTACGCACGGATTTGGTTCTAAATATTCATTTGCAGAGTTTTGGACAGGAGTTAAGTATCAGCGATAAAAGCCCTAACTGCCGTGAAAGAAAGGCGAACAAACGGCTGCCAGCTTATGCCTGGCTTCATCACGAGGAAGAAATAAGCACCATCTTTGAGTACTGGATAGATTATGACCCAAGCGACGGTGCTACTATGATGGGGCTTGAGATGCCTGCCTGCCATCTTGCAGAGATGTTTCTGTGACAGACTTGCGGCATGAGCAAGACTTACAGGGAGAGAACTACAAGGATCTCAGACCCTATGAATATCTGATGCTTGGTAAAGACCATTATATAATCTCATCCAAAGACCTTGTCTGAGCTGTTGAGAAATGATGACTATTCTTAAGGATGAGGGTGAAGAAGTTTGCTACTTTAGTCTATCTGAAAAGTAAATATTAAAAGATAAACCTGTATTTATATATATAAATACAAATCGTAAAGTGGAATACTGGACTTTCTCTTTTTGAGATGATAATTATTCTCAAGTCAGAAAACTATTAAACAACTCTCCTACCTGTGGGTGTCAAATGTATATCGTTGACACCGACTCTGTATAGCCAAGGAGTCTGAGGAGAAAGAAATGGGCAAGTACAGTTCTGTGCAAGTATCTCACCAAAAGGTATTGAATCTCGTTCAGACGTTATGGAATTGATGTCTTTAGGCTCGATGGCTGGTGGGATCTTTTTCGCATCACTTTTGATAGGAACGATACTAAACACAATCGGCTTAAAGCTTGGGATACCATTCTTTTCGAGAACTATGGCCTAGCCATATAGCCAAGGACCTGATAACCATAGCGGTGGCACTCGCGATGGCTCTTAAGGCTCCCACATGCAGTGTTTTCATCACTCATTGTGAGGCTATGTTCGGGCAATCAGCCTGGAGAATCCTGCCGGTGCCTGGGATTGCAGACTGGCTTAGCGTAGAACTCGGAAGGTTGTATCGAGGAAACAAAGGTGAGACAATAGTTACTCCTGCCGTAACCATAACATCAGGAGTTAGCATAGGCACTCTAAGACCTGCTGTGATAAACAAACCTGATGAGCGGCCTGGTAAAACCACCATGCTTGCAACTCTCCTTCAGCCATTCTGGACAGAGTAGTAATATCAGTGTGTGTCGGCATAGTCCTAACCTTCCTGATAAGCTCTAGCGGCACTCAGGCGATGCTTTCTCTTTGCAGGTCTTGCGGGCGATGTGAGCAGCAACAAAGGCTGTGGTGCCCAGATGATAGGCTTTGCTGCAATGAGCCTTTAAGGAAAAGCGGCTGGAGCGGACTGCTGTATCAAGGACTTGAGTACTTCTATGCTACAAACACCGGGTATTCTTAAGAACTGGAAAATATGGATTTCCACACACACTCGCTGCATCTGCCATCACAGGAGGCCTATTGCCACTAGCGATTTTCCGAGATGGAGAACATACCTCTTTGGCTCGAGCGTGATGGAACCAGCGGACTGGTAGGACGAGATAGGGGACGATCACTGGCTATGTGAGGCAGGAGCATCTGCATTTACAAATCTATATACAGGACATTGTGGTGGTTCATTTCTACTGCCGGCTGTATTAAGTCTATATTTGCAAAAATTCTGAAAACATGAGCTGGATATGGAGATGGAGATTTGGAAAATTAAACTTATAGAAAAATTCATGGATAAAAGATTGATTGATTTGATAAAACAATAGCAACAAAATTGACAAAATTCACTGGGAAGGTACAATTTTATTGTGAAATATACATTTAAAACAATTCAAAAATGTATAAAATTTTATCAAAAGGGGATTTTAGTATGGGAGTTCTTCAGTACTAAAAGGATTATTTCACTCTGGGAATAATCGCAGGATTAGGGTCAGACACTTCTTGCATTTCTTGGCAATCCTAAAACATGGCGTGTTTTGTATAGCACTGCTTTTATCAGAGATACAGCCGGTGCTATGCATTTCTGTACAGAGGTAGTTCAGTATGTAAGACCTGAGGTAATAGGAATTATAGTCGGAGCTTTCGTTATCTCATTGCCTGGGAGAGTATCGCTCAACAGCAGGTTCTTCTCCTGCACTCCAGATTCTTCCTTGGTGTAATAATGATGGTATGTGCTCTTGTATCTCGGCGCCCGCTTCGTATGGTACTTAGAATGTCAGCAGGCGATACTGCTCTTACGTAGGCTTAGTGGGGGTTTTGTAGCAGGTATAGCTACAGGGCACTTTCTTCCTAGAAGGGCTCTCACTGGGAGAGCTTATGACAGCTAAGAAAGAAAGCGGATACGCACTTCCTATAGTTGTGTCAGTACATCTTCGTGCTATTTACGTGGTCCCTCACTTTGCTTTCAGTGAAAAGGACGGAAACATCCATGCACGCTGTATTGCATCTATAGCTGTGGTATCCTTATCGGATTTATCGCTCAGAAGAGCAGAATAATAGCTGTAGGCTCAGTTAGAGATATCATCCTCTTAAAGATTTCAGACTTATTTCAGTAATCGGCGGTATTTTCCTTGTTATGCTTATCTACAACATTGCGACAAGTAACTTTGCCTTTGGCAGCATATGGACCAATCGCCCACGCACAGACACTTTGGAACATCCTTTCAATGTATGGTGTGGGCTTTGCAGCAGTCCTTCTGGTGCGCCCTCTTGAGACAGCTTGTACTTGCAGGAACAGGTTCATCTGATCTTGCTATCACTGTTCTTGGTATGTTCGTTGGTGCTTTGCTCTTGCACACAACTTTAAGCTCAGACGATGTCTGCGGCAGTAGCATGATGCGACCAGGAATAGAGGCATCAGCAGGCGGTCCTGGAATAAATGGTCGATATTCGTGAGTTGTATCAATTATGGTATTGTTTGTAATTGCGACCGTTGGTCTAAAGAAGGCTGATAAATAGGAGGAAAAATGAAAGAGATAGATGTAAGAGCTTATCCTGTCCGAGGCGGTCCTTATGCTAAAGAGGCTCTTGAAGCAAATAAAGAAATGATACATATAAGATTCTTGCCAATGAGGCTCATACAGTGAAAAATCTAAAGAACTTTGCGAGAACTCATAAGCTAAGAAGGCAGACATCAAGAGCTTGGATCAGAATATGAGGTAACTGTAAGCTAATGAGACGAAAAAGCGGTTAAGTTATATGTGACTTTTTATACATACACCCAGAGGCTATGGCTATGGATTCTTCTCATGGAGAGGGCCAATATTGGTGGGGAAGTTAGCATCATACCTAGAAAACTTTCTGCAGGCTGTGGGTGGCTCGGAATGTGACACTTAGAGCTTAGAGCCAAAGCGTTGACTTTCAAACAGAGAATATTGAGGTTTGAGGAATAGCAGAATTATCCGCTTGACAGAATGTGATTAATGTAGTAGTTTCTGTCAAGATATTCTTATTCAGAGTGGCGGAGAGTGAAGGCTCTAATGGCCGGCAACCCCTGAGATATGGAAGGTGCCAGCACCTGAGCGAGAGTTATACTTCGAGCAATAAGAGGATTTGATTATTTCGTCAAGTCCAATGAGGTTAATTAGAATAAGAGGGTTATCGAAGATAGCCTCTTCTTTTCATAACAATATCTTTACAGACTCAGTATTATGAAAAAGGAGAAACAATGGATAAGTTTATTTTTATCAGAATCAGTTGCAGAAGGACATCCTGATAAAATCTGTGATGCAATCATCAGATGCCATACTTGATGCCCGCCTTGCAGAAGACCCTATGAGCCGTGTTGCCTGCAGAAACAGCTATCACTGTACAGGCTCGTGCTTATTAGCGAGGAGATGAACCACCAATGCTATAAGTGGACTATGCAAGGATTGCAAGAGATACTATCAAAGAGAATAGGCTATGATGATTCAAGGAAAGGGCTTTGATGAGACCTGTGCGGTACTCTGTGGCAATGGTCAGTCACCAACAGATATATACTATGGGCGTTGATAAGGCATATGAGGCGTGAGCAGGACATAATAGAGGTCTGACTTTCTGCTATGAGCAGGAGATCAGGGGATGATGTTTGGCTATGCTTCAAAATGAAAGGTGATGAGCATATACGCCTTATGCACTTTCTTTGGCATAGTCACCAGAGGAGCTTACGGAAGTAAGAAAGAGAATGGTACCCTTCCATATCTAAGACCGACGGCAGAGAGCCAGGTATCTGTGGAATATGATGAGAACGACAAGCCTGTAAGGCTTGAAGCAGTGTCGTATCCAGCCAGCACGACGAAGAGGTTAGCGCAGATAAGGTAGAAAAGACATCCGTGCAGAAGTAATAGATAAGGGTTGTAGATAAGTCAATGGTAGACGAGCACACCAAGATATATATCAATCAGACAGGACGCTTCTGTGAGGACCTCACGGAGATGCAGGACCTACCGGAAGAAAGATAATAGTGAGCCTACGGTGGTCGCGCGAGGCTACGTGGCAGTGCCTTCTCCGGGAAGGATACCAAGGTAGACATAAGCGGTGCCTACGTGGCGAAAGATATATGTAGAGATATGGTTGAAGCAGGATATGCAGACAAGGTAGAAATCCAGCTTTCATGTACGCTATTGGTGTGGCAGAGCCTACTTCAGTTCTTGTGGATACATTTGGTACAGGGACAGTAAGTGAAGAGAAGCTTGTGGGCGCGGTAAGAGAGGTGTCGACCTTTCGTCCTGCAGGGATAATCAAGATGCTTGACCTTAGAAGACCTATATACAGAGGAACAGCGCTATGGACACTTCGGAAGAACAGACATTGACCTTCCTTGGGAGAGACTGATAAGGTAGATGGCAAGAAAATATTAGGGGTAAGAGGAAGCACAGTTTTGAAAATCTCATGTTTGTGGAACTGGGTCTTTTGCAGTACCAAGTGCACAATATCAAAAAAGACTTCACGCAAAAGCCGTGGCATATGAAGTCTTTTCTTTTATTCTTAGAAACAGAATCTGTATCTTTGGCACCGCATCATGTAATACAAAGTAAAACTAAATTACTCTGAAAGCTGAATGGTAGTATACAGGTGCCCATAAAATGTACCTCAATGTCAAGTCGCTTTTGTAAATGCCTGCAACCTTTTCAGAGAGTGCGCTAGCGAGATTCACTCACATCATTTCCGGTAAAGGCTGATAATGCTTGAATCTCCGTCTACAAGGTGGTCAAAGCATCTCAAATACAGCCCTGTCAACTGAGATCACATACAGAGATTATGTCATCACCTATACCCATCGATAGTTGCCACTGGCTGATGGATTTACCGTCAATTGCAGTATACGCGGACTGCGCTATGTAACCTCTCCTGACTTAGTGTACTGAGGGCATCAGTCATCTTTTTCGGTATTTTCCTCTACATCACCAGTCATTTACGATAATTTATAACAGCTGATATACCCTGAGGTACAGTCTTGCTTGGGATAACAATGTATGTTCTTATCCTCTGTAGCTCCTTAGCCTGATTTATGACAGGATGATGTTCTTGTTATTAGGCAGGATGAGAGATATTCTCAGCATTTACCTTATCAATTGCATTTAAGATATCATCTGTGCTTGGATTCATTGTCTGTCCGCCTTCAAGTACAAAGTCAACTCCAAGCCCCTTAAATATCTCACTGAGACCTGAACCAGCTGATACAGCTATAAATCCGTCTTTCTTTTTAGGCTCATTTGCAGCCTTTTGCTTCTTTTCAGCCTCTTTTTCTCTGTTTGCTATCTGGGTAGCATTCTCAATAACTCTTTCGTGGTGCTCTTCTCGCATGTTGTCTATCTTCATACTCGTAAGCTGTCCGTAGGTAAGAGCCTTCTGGATAGCAAGTCCCGGGTCGTTAGTATGTACGTGAACCTAACTATCTCATCATCAGCCACCACAACGATACAGTCTCCAAGTCCCTCGAGATAATGCTTAAAAGTCAGCCTCATCCTTCGCAGTAAACTCTTTTTCTGACATTATAATGAATTCTGTACAGTAACCAAACTTAATGTCTGCAGTTTCGATATCATCAGTGATTCCGGACTTTCCTGATGAAACTTGCGCAGTTGTAATGTTTCCGTCTGCAAGTGGAACTACTTTACCAAGGATAACATCATAAGCATCCCTTAAAGTACTTCTATAAGGCCTGCACCGCCTGAATCTACAACGCCCGCTGCTTTGGGACAGGAAAGCAGTTCAGGGTAGAAGCAGAACTTTTCCATATGTGAAAGGACTTCACCAAGAATTTGAGCTATATCGTCTGTTGTGCCTTCAAGCTCAAGAGCCTCGTCAGCACACCTTTGGCAACTGTGAGTATGGTTCCTTCCTTTGGCTTCGTTACTGCTGTATAGGCTGTTTCTGATGCTTTTGTCAAATGCAGAAGCAGAACTGATACATTTACATTGTCAGATATGTGCAGTAATCTCCTTGCAAAAAGCCTCTTAAAAAGCTGTGAAGAATAACACCTGAGGTTACCTCTTGCTCCTCTTAGGGAACCGCTTGACATAGCCTTTGCGATACTTTCAATGGTAGGATGCTCTACCATAGTGCAGCCTTTTACAGCGAGACATAGCTGTAAGGGTCATGTTAGCACCGTATCTCCGTCAGGAACAGGGAATACATTCAGCTCGATTAATTCTCTCTTTTTGAGACTCAGGTCTCCACGGCACCTGCTAGGAACGCCTTCTTTAACAATTGTGCATCTAATCTGGATACGCCTTACTTGTCATCCTCTTAGTCTCGACTCTTACACCTTCAACATATACGAAGATGTTTCTTAACTTTCATTCCGGTAAAGTGCTTTCAACCTTGTATTTAACATTTTCAATAGGTTGTCCAGCAACAGCAGATACTATACTTACGCAGATGGCTACAATTACTCTGAAGCTCAGCAGTCAGTTTTCGTTGTTTTCAGTAGTAATTTCAACACTTACCATGCACTAGGTTATCTTTTCTTAAGCAGAAGGTAGCTGAGACCCTGTCAAAATCGCATGAGAGAGCCATACCGACATTGCCCAAAACACTCGATGGCGGTGAACGCGCATGACTCGACGTCGCGTCTTCGTTTATCAGACCTCTCTCTCCAATATTTGTATTTACTTGTCCTTTCATAAAACTTCTTGCTTTCCATGCGATAACACGCGTGATTTTGATGTTTTGTGCATACTACAAAGAATTATACCCATTATGAGATAAAAATTTCGAGTCTGATCTCTCTCACTTTGTACAGTGATATATATGAAGTAGTATTAGGGCAGAGTCTAATACTGAGGAAGAAAAATGTCAGAATTTGAAGAAACAGTGATGAGAAGGCTTACAGAAGCCTCATAGATTTTATAGGAATGAGTGAGTATCTCACACTTGGTATAGTTATGGTTGTGGTTTCTGCCGTATGTGGAGCTTTTATCATGACCGGAGGGCAAAAGCTACTTCATGAGGACAAAAGAATAACTTTTTAATGGAGATGTTTAATGAAGGCTAAGCGCTAAGGAAAAGAGTTTTCCGAGAATAATTGATGCCATGCTCTGTAGCGATTTTACTACTGAAAGTATTTCATGCGAATAGTATTATTTACCATAGCTACATGTAACTTGGGAATAATGGCTGTGCCAGGTGCGGGGATATGGTTTGGAGCTGTCTGCGATGCTTGTCGGGTAGTGGTTTGATGGGTGGCGGTCAGACTCTTGCCATAGAGTGACCTGAAAGAGAACAGGGCAGTAAGGAAAGGTGTTGCAGGGAAAAAGGCAAAAGAAGCTCGAAAGAGGGAGAGGAGGCTGAGGGAAGGAGGCAGGGAGGAAGGAAAGAGCACACCTTAAAAATGAGCCTGAAAGCTTGAGAGTGGAAAAGGCCTTGGCAGTGTAAGGCAGAGGAGGATTGCCGGTGAATGTCGGATATAGGATAGCGGCGAGAGAGATGGGAGCCTTGTGTTAAAAGTAGTATAAGGCTAGAGACCACAGAGAGATAATCGTTGACTCCTGTATAGCCAGATCTTTGCAGGGCTTAGAGGCCCCTGCCTATAGCATCTGGAGCCGGACAGAAGAAGTATTGCTCCTCATTCTTGGAGAATGGAGCGCTCTCTTAGACGACTAGCCCACGCTTGAATACCAACGTTAAGCTTCATTATGAAGTCAGGTAAAGAGCCAATCCTGATGCTGAATACAAAAGAGTTTAGAGGGAGTGAGCGTTATAGCCATTGCTGCTGCACCTTCACTGATTATTATCAGAAAAGAGGGCGGATACCAGGAACTGCATTTTACAAGAACCTCCTGCAGGCTTGGGAAGGACTATCTGTATTTACCAATGGCCTCAGCTAGCGAATGTGTTTGATATCACAGGAGCAGACTTTGAGATTAAGGACGACGTGACTGAGGATATAGCGAAGGCTATCTCAGGAGGAGACTTTGGAGAACACTCGTACAGAGCAAATATTCTCTGGCAGGACGGAGCGCAGCACCAATAGGTACAAGAATATCATCCACAGAGCTTTTCATGAGCGTGCTGACAGGAGCCGATACTAAAGGTGAGTAAGCGACAGAATACTCGATGCAGTGAGGTATAACTTCATCACAAGGAGCTTATAAAGTTCTCACATGAGACTACAGAAAGAAAATATAGAAGAAAGAGATGGCAGTATGAATAAACCAGATGACAAATCCTTTTGCAGAGTGTAACTCAGCAGGATTTTTGTCAGTTTAAAGTACTCTTCAGATCAAATGTCGGATAGAGGACAAATATATTCAGTTTACTAATTTCTACAAATAAACAGTTGAACATATGGCCATTTGATTTTGTGTTTTATGACTCAAAAATGCCACGAACACTAGCAATGAGAGATGTTGAGTTTTAGGAGTATTGACTCAAGTATAATCAATGTAACCAACATGTTCATCTCTGATAAATGGCAGGGGTAATGTGATAAAACATACACTCAAGGAGGAAGAAGAATGAAAAAGGGGCTTACAGAAGTGGCTCTGGGGCTCCACGAGTGCTTTGCAGTAGGAACGCTTGCATGAATGTGCCAGGAACACCAGGGGTGACTCAGGCAAATCCAGGAGGCACGAAAGGCTTCAGGAAGCACCAGGCCGGAAGTGCATCAGGAGTAGTGCTTAACGATGGTGGTACTTATCACTGTGTAGTGAGAGAAGGATAGCTTGAGACTCTCCGTATTTACTATGAGACATACCTAATGTACGGATTTTGCTACCAACGACTCTAGAAGTTCTTAGAGGAGAAGACAGGCATCCACGTAACTGTGTGACAGCAGGGAAGAAGATGAGTATGAGGGAAAACTCTAATCTCCTCCACACAGTCAGGTGACTATCCTGATGTGATACTTGCAGCGCACCTAACCTTGCTAAGTACGGCGTTAAAGGAAGGATTATTATTCCTCTTGATGACTATCTATACTGAAAAAGATGCCCTAACTACCTTAGATAGTTGCTAACTATGATATAAACAAGACAAAAGCAGACGGAGAGATATATTCCTTAGGTGGGTAAATGTACTGCTACCACTGCCAGTACGCAAGAAGAATAGTGGGTAAATCAGAAAATACCTCAAGAAATGGGAGTTGAGATACCTACTACTACAGAAGAGTTTAGAGAATGTATGTAAAGTTCTTAGAATATAAGAAGGTGGTATTGCAGTTGCAGGTGCGGCTCAGGCTGTGCATACCCGTATGCAGGACTGGCTTATGGGTTCATTTAGCTTTTGTTCGCAAGTGAAGTCCGCAACCCATGGTGCAAGAGACTATGTAGTCCTCAACGATGAGACAAAGAAGGTTGAAACTGTGGCTGTACAGATGCTTACAGGCAGGTCTTAAGTATATGAACGAGGCTGTATAAGATGGGAGCTATCTATGACAGGTAACTTCACTCAGACAAGTGAGACAGCCAGAACACTTGCCAATCAGGCAGATGCTCTTGCTTTTCTTTACAGCAGAGTGTAGCTCAGACGATCACTAGACCCTGAAGCAACAACGAGCTTTATAGAAACTACGTACCTGTGGCTCCTCTTAAAGGACCCGATGAACTCAGAGTGAACAGCTTGGACCATTCACAACTCAGGCTTTCGCTCAGTCGGTTTCTATGTAACAGATAAGTGTAAGAATGTGAGGAAACGGCTCTGCGCGTTGGGTGAACTTCTTCTATAATAGTCCTACAGAGACCTTTGTTCTCAAATATGTGGGCTGCTGAAAAGGAAAAAGACTGGGTGCTTAACCTAAGGAAAGGTTGAGCTTAAATGGCTGAGCCTGCACTTTATGAATGCTAACCTCTACTCCTCAGACCCTCAGAACCACGACTGGCAGGATGTAGGACTTAGAGTTGCTCCTGCTTCATCACCGTCTTGGACAGGCAGTTGATCCAAACGTGATCCTTATTCACCTGGGACTTGAAAAGCTCTTGTTGATACTTCAAAGAACAGCCATGACGCCATACAAATATCCAAGCTCCTCAACCTCTGAGCTTAAGCTTACAGATGAAGAGCACTGCAGTTTCCACAATGGCAGTTGAGCTTGAGGAAGATTATGCAGAGACTGCTAGTTGCCTTCTATAGCAGGAACCAAGGATATAGATGCTGAGTGGGATAGCTACAAGGACTGCTGTACAAATAAGGCAGGAATTGAGAAATCCTGAAAGACATATCAGACTGCGTGACAGACAGACTAAATAGTGTTTTTGCCTGAAATGTGGCAGATAAAAGTTGAGGAAGCTGTCCGCACTTTGGACGGCTTCCGAGTATTTAGCTGAAAAACTATGATGGTGAGGTACATGGGAGATTTGATGTACTGCATCGTGTATCTTATTAGAAGGAATTATGCATTATGGCAAAAAATAGTGCTACGATTAGTAAAAGTAACAAGATTAAGTCTGCAAACTGGCAGTTTTGGGTTATTATAGCCGTTCCAATCATTTACTGCGATAATATTTGCCTATATCCCTATAGCGGTATAGATCCCTTGCCTCTGGGACTTTTCCATCAGGAAGGGTATATGTTGAGAAGCGAGATGGGTGGGACTCAGATATTTTAAAACAATTCTGACTTCAACAAGTAGTGTTTTGGTTATCAAAGAACACCTTGATTCTCAGTATATATTCATTTTTAGCTTCATTCCCTGTACTATCCTGCTACGATAGGAATCAATGAAATGAGGGCAAAGAGATATAAAGAAGGCTGTGCAGATGGTTACTTATGCCATGCTTCATATCCATGGTTGTACTTGTGGTATGATGATGCAGATGATGGACCTTAGAAGCGGTATTATCAATGTATTCATACAGAAGTTGAGGGCTTTTCTCGATTAATCTTTGACGACCCTAAGATATTTCAGGCATCTCTGTATGGGGTGGTGTATGGCAGTCTGCAGGCTATGCTTCTATCATTTTACCTTACTGCGCTTTCAGGGAGATAAAGAACTACGGAAGCGCGCTATAGTTGACGAGGGCGAACAGAGTTAAGAGAATACTCCACGTGAGATATACCTGCAATCCTGCCAACATAATAATCATACTTTGATGTTTAACTGTGCAAGCATAGTGAGCATGGAGTCTTGACAAAGGTCTTCATATGCAAAACTCATTAAATGCTGAGTATCTGAGGTTATATCAACCTTTGTGTACAAAGGTGGAGTGTGATTAACTCCAATATCGGATTTTTCTACGGCTGCGGACTCTTCCAGTCAGTTGTGTCATTTGTACTTCTTGTAATAGTCAGATAGGGTATGCAAGAGATTACAGAGAATAGTTTATGGTAAAGAGGTGATATAATGGAAAATACAAAATTCAGATACATAGGCATGGGTGACAAGACATTTACAGTTGCCAACTATGTGAGTGCTTACAGCGATATTTTGATAGTGCTTTATCCGATTATCTATGTGGTTTCAGCCTCATTTTCCAGCCCTCAGGCAGTTATTAGCGGAAGAGGTCCTCTTGCTTCCTGTAGAGCCTACCCTAAGAGGATATGAGGGCGGTATTTCAGAATATAAAGATACTTTCGGGCTTTGCGAACTCTATATTTTATCTGGTTGCAGGAACTGCTATATATAGTGATGACCATACTCTGCTACCACTCTCCAGAAAGGGTTTAGGGCAAGAGGAGCGGTGGCTATGTTCTTCATCTTCTACAATGTACTTTAGCGGTGGTATAGTGCCATCTTACATCCTTGTAAAAGAGCCCTTCCGCATTATGGATACAAAAGGTGGGCTATGATAATACCTACAGCTATGTCTACCTACAATATGATAATATGCGAGAACCTACATAGTAAACTCCATTTCCTGATGAGCTTTACGAGGCTTCTCAGATGGATGGCTGCCACACCTTTTAAGTATATGATGAAGGTAATTGTACCTCTTAGCAAGCCTATAATTGCAGTTCTTGTACTCTACTAGGAGTTGCAAAATGGAATGATTATTTTTAACGCAATGCTTTTATCTCTACAAAGAAGGGAGCTCCAGCCATCTTACCATAGTTATGAGAAAATCCTCATTCAGAACAAGGTGGATTTGATTCAAGGTGGGTAATACCTCTGCTGTAGCAAAGCTTCAGGAATGTCAGAACTTCTTAAGTATTCTACAATAGTAGTGAGCATCCCTCCCTGTTATGCTTCTTTACCCTCTGATTCAGAAGCATCTTGTCAAAGTGTAATGAGTTGGAGCAGTGAAAGGATGAGTATGGAAAATTATATATTGGAATGTTTGCGTAGACAGGCTCGCATCAGCAATAAACGGTGAAAAAGGGCAGGTGCAAACAGGTTCGAGCTTTGTGCCAATCTTGTAATAAGGCGGAACTACTCCAAGCTTTAACATTATTCAGGCAGGTTGGAAACGCTAACCTGCCAGTTCCTCTGATAAGAAACAGATTCGGAGATTTCTGCTATAATGATGACGAGGATAGAAGAAATGTGCGATTCCATAAAAGCCTTTGCGGATAGAAGGAGCTGATGGAGTTGTAGTTGGAGACTTTAACTCTGATGGTGATTTGGATGAAGATGCTATAAAGTTCATAGTACTAGAGCAGGAAGGACTAAGGTCGTGCTATCACAGGAGCCTTTGACATGTGCGAGAGCCATTTGCGCACTAAAAGTAAAGCTAAGAGCTTGGGATTGACACTATCCTTACCTCAGGGCAGAAAGGAAACTGCGTAGATGGGAGCACTCTTGTAAAGGAGCTGATGGAAGAGGGCGGGAGAGACATCAACATACTGATAGGAGCAGGCGTCGGTGCTGATGCTCATTAGAGTATATGAGATGATGGAGGAACCAACTATCATATGTCGGGAAAGAGAGGTAATGAACGCAGGATGACTTACAGAAGAAGAGGGTAAAGTATGGGACTGCCTTCTCTTAGTGAATATGATATATGGGAGACTTCACTGACAGAGATAACTAAGGCTGTAAAGGTGTTAAAAGGAGATTATAAGAATTTTTGAAACAGGAGGGAAGTATGTTTTTCAAAAGGAGTTTAACAAAAAGAATAGAGGAAAGAGCTTAATCATAGAATAAATGAATTAGGTCTGTAATGTGTTAAGAATCCGAGCTTGAAAATTAAAAGAAACTGAAGAGGCTGATGTAATGGAAGCCCTGATATTATCTGTATGCCTATATGCCCTTTAAGTGATATGAGTGACTACAAGATGAGACCTTTTCTTGATTTTGCAAGACATGGAGCTTTCTCTTTAATGAGGGAGAGTTTAAGGGAGCGGCAAATGAAGAAATGTTTGCAGAATATGTACTTGGCGCAAGAATAAACAATGAGGACATAGTTGAAAACAGAAAATATCTTCTATGACAGGGTGAAGTCTCTTATCAAAGGCAAGACTATGAAAGAGGCTGCTAATAGAATCGATACAGGTGCTCATCAAGGTAACCTACAGGTCTACAGACGGAAGAACAGCCAATCCGATAACAGTCTACAACAATACTTACGGAAGATGTGGGGAGGAGTCCACCTTTGGAGTGTCTGTGTTTAGAAGCGTAGGCATACCTGCAAGACAGGTCTATGTGCCTCTTTGGTCGCATTGTGACGACAACCACGCCTGGGTAGAGGTATGGTGTGATGCGAAATGGTACTTTCTCGGAGCCTGCGAGCCGGAGGATGAGACTAAAACTCAGGGCTGGTTCTTAAATGCTTCTAAAAAGAGCTATGATGGTTCACGCAAGATGCTATGATCCCTGAGCTTGAAAAGGATGTGAATGAGGGTGTGGGTATACCTGTAGCCGTAAATGCCCTTAGCACCTATGCTCCAACAAGAGAAATCTTTGTTAAGGTCATAAGTGAGGCGGGAGAGCCATTTGCAGGTGCCAAGGTGTGTTTATAAGGTAATTAACTATAGTATGCGGGAGAAATAGCTGTTACCTGTACCGATGAAGATGGGTGTAACAAGACTTAAGACAGGCAGGCAGACCTTATAATATCAGCCTATGAGGACGAGACTACGGTGAAGTCTTAGTGGATACCGCGGAGGATATACAGATAACATTGGTACTAAGCCCTCAGATGGATATAAAGAAGACGGAAGGCTCATTTTTATGAGGGGCGCCAAGCCTTGTAAATAGTGCAAAGGTTGAAAATAAAGCAAAGTCTGAAGCAAGTGATGCAAGGAAAAAGGAAGAGGCTGAGAAAAGAGCTTATAAGGAAGCAAGCTTGTTTGACAGGAAAGCTGCTGAGAGGACCATCAAAAGAGGTTTAAGGGAAAGGACGAGGAGATTCTTAGCTTTGCCCTTCTTAAATCCTGTGAAAACCAGAGAGAGCTACAGAAGTTTATATCAGAAAAGAGGGAAATTCCTGACAAGTGGAAGGTGGGACTGATTGACAGCCTTACACAAAAGGACTATCAGGATACGGAGGCAGAGACACTTTTTAATCATTGTCTTTATACTGATGAGAAGCTTTTTGACAAATATCCTCGGGAAATATTTTATAAATACATACTTTGTCCGAGGGTGGACTTTGAGATGATACGTCCTTACAGAAAGTTCCTGTCTGAGAGATTTGAGGATGCGAAAGGTATCAGACATAGATCGAGATTAGGGACTTTGTTTAATGAAGTTGATGCTAAACTTAAAGAAAAGCCTGAGTATGAGTACAGCAGCCTTATAAGCTCTGCTTTAGGGGCCTTTAGCATAGGTTATGCCAGTGAAAAATCAAAGAGGGTGATTTTCATACAGCTTCTTAGAAAGCCTTGGTGTACCATCAAGGCTGAATCCTAATGACAGGAGGATGGAAGTATATCTGGATGGTGGCTTCATTGCCATAGAAGAAGAGAAGGAAAGTCCTAAGGAAGCCTCGAGCTTGACTTTGAAGCAGGTGTCAAACTGGAGTTATTATGATAATTTTCAGCCTCTTAGGTATATTCAGAGGGTGATTTTAAGCCTCTATATCTGGATATGGAAGATATAAAGAAGGATGGGGGTGTACTTAAGCTAAATGCTGGAACCTACAGGCTTATTACAAGCAACAGGCTTCCAAACGGCAATATATTTGCAAAATCAGTACTACTGCAGAGTAAAGAAGGAGAGCATCAGACTGTCACTGTAGACCTTTGTACGAGGCGGGCATAAGCGATATGCTTTTCTGACTATCCTATTAGAAACATAGTATTTTGAAAACTGAGAAGAAAGAAAAGACCTCGATAGAGGAGACTACAAAAGATAATAACGGTATCTTTCATCTGGCTCTCTGCAAAGGCTAGAGCCTACAGAGCATATCTTAAATGAGCTTCACGATAAGAAGGATTTGTTTAATAAGCTGAAAACAAAGGTCTACCTCGTGGTTAAGTCTAGAAGATGAGCTTGAAAGATGCCAATATAGAAAAGGATTACTGGAAGAGCTTAGCAATAGGATATACTTTTTGAAAGCTTTGATACAGAGGCAGGAAAGCTTGCCAGGGAGCTCTACCTTGAACCCGGGACTCTACCCTCTTATCTGTGTAGTGGATAAGGAAGGAAGAGGAGTTTACGGAACTGCAGGCTACAATGTGGGAACAGCAGATATGTTACTTAAAATATGCGGATATTTAGAGGAGGAGAATCATGAATCAGGTCATTAAAGATAGGACAGAGCGTACAAAAGTGGTACAACAGTGCAAGATTTGGAATGTTTATCCACTGGGGATTATATGCTATTCCTGCCAGAGGTGAGTGGGTTAGAAGCGTATACGAAATACCTAAAGAGAGTATGAGCCTTATTTTGATGAATTTTATGCTGAAAACTACAACCCTAAAGAATGGGCAAGGCTTGCCAAAGAAGCAGGAATGAAAATATGCAGTCCTCACTGCTAAAGCATCATCATGGATTCTGCCTCTATGATACTAAACTTACAGACTTTTAATTCTATGAATGCTCCTTGTAAAAAGAGATCTTGTAAGGGGAGTTCTTTAGAGGCTTTTTAGAGCAGAAGGAATAAAGGTAGGGCTTTACTATTCGATAATTGACTGGAGACACGAGGACTTCCCTCATTACGGCGATATGCACCATCCAATGAGGAATAACGAAAAGTGCAGTAATGAAAACAGAAACTTTGACCGCTACCTTGACTATATGTTTGGGACAGATAAAAAGAGCTTCTTACCAACTACGGACATTTGGACCCTATGTGGTTTGACTTCTCTTATGGAGATATGAAATGTCGACAAGTGGAAAGGCTAAGAACTTATGGAAATGGTTCGCTCCATCCAGCCTCATATCATAATCGACAACCGTCTTGAGGGCAGTGCAGAAGATGCAGGCTCAATCAGAACTCTTGAGCCTACAACATACTCAGGTGATTTTGCGTCTCCTGAGCAGATGATACCACCTGAAGGAATAAGGGATGTGGCAGGGAACCCTCTTCCATGGGAAGCCTGCATAACCCTTAACAACCACTGGGGTTACTGCTCCTATGACAAGCATTATAAATCAGCTAAGATGGTTATAAGAATGCTTGTTGAATGTGTAAGCAAGGGAAGAAACCTCCTCTTAAATGTGGGACCTAATGCAAAGGGTGAGATTCCGGTAGAATCCGTGGTCATACTTGAAGAAGTAGGCAGGTGGATGAAGCAAAACGGAAGAAGTATCTATGACTGTGGGTATGCAGAGCTTCCAAAGCCTGAATGGGGAAGATTTACCAGAAATAATAATGTACTTTATGCCCATGTAATGGAAGAACAGGCTGGAGCAATCTGCCTGCCTAATTTGGCTGGAAAGATAGAGAAGATGCGTCTTGTAAAGGACAATTCCGTTATAGATGAAACCTTTCTACTGGAACTTAAAGGAGTTTTCAGAGCATTCATTCTTCTTCTTTTCACCTACTGCCGCAGACTGCTATCCACTTCCGGATGAGATAGATACTGTGGTTGAGATATTTCTTAAGGGAGGAATAGATGAGCGTAGTCTTAGGAAATGTAGGAAATACAGAGGTTATTTTTGTAAAAAGGGGGGAGAAGGGCTATCCTTATGAAGAAAGGGTGAGCTCTGTCTTTAAGGCAGGTTTTCTGGATACATTTTTGCTGCCTCTTGAAAAGGATAAAAAGGTCCTTTTGGTTGGACTTGGAAAAGAAAATGTAAAAGAGCCTGTTACCTCTATGGAAATCTCTGCAAAGGCCTGCAAGGAACTTAAAAAGTATGAGATAAATGAATATAGCTTCAATGTAGAAAACTTAAAGCTTAATAAGGAGAGCTTTGTAAACTTTGCAAAGGGGATTTATCTCTCTATAAAGGCAAAAAGAAGCTACAAGACAGATGTAAAGAAAGAGAAGATTAAAGTAGGGATAAAGGGTACAAGCCTTGATATAATCCCTCTCCTTAAGAAGGCAGAGGTGGTAAGTGACAGCATTATATTTGCAAGGGACATGGTAAATGCTCCGTCAAACTATCTTCACCCAAAGGAGTTTACTGAAGAAATAGCTCAGTTTGTAAAGGATACAGCCATAGAAACTGAGATATTGGATGAGGAAAGACTGGGGAAGCTGAAAATGGGAGGAATACTTGGGGTAGGAGGAAGCAGTGCTTTTCCTCCTTACCTGGTAGTGCTTAGATACAGGGGAAATCCTAAGTCTAAGGAAAATACCGCCATAGTGGGCAAAGGGATAACTGTAGACACAGGAGGATACTGCCTTAAGCCGTCACAGTTTATGGCGGGTATAAGGGGAGACAATGGAGGTGCCGCTGCAGTTGTGGGTGCGATAGCCATCCTTGCAAAGCTGAAGGCTAAGGTGAATGTAACTGCCATTGTGCCAACAACAGAGAACAAGATTGCCCCTGACAGCTATGTGGACGGAGATGTGCTTACATCCTACAGCGGTAGAACGATAGAAGTCTGCGATACAGATGCCGAGGGCAGGCTCATCCTTGCAGATGCAGTTACCTATGCAGTAAGAAATGAAAAGGCTACAAGGGTGCTTGATATTGCAACCCTTACAGGTGCTGTAGTAGGAATGTATGGCTTTACCATAGGAGGAGTGGTAACGGACTCTGATGAGATGTGGGAGGAGTTTTACAGGGCTTCTCTTAAAACAGGAGAGAAGCATGCCCGTATACCTTTTGGCAGAGAGCATGAGAAGATGCTTGAAAGTGACATAGCCGATATCAAAAGAACCTTGGTGGGAAATTCTGCGGAACTATAACTGCGGGGCTATTTATCAGAAGTTTTGCCGAGAAAAAGCCTTGGCTTCATATAGACATAGCCGGTACAGCTTGGGTGGATTCGCCTGATTACGCTTATCAGGACAAGTATGCAACAGGGGTGTGTGTAGATACCATAGCTGAGTGGCTGATGGGAATAACTAGTGAAGTGGAATATCTTTGATGGAATGAATAGCAGATATCAATAGTTCATAGATTTTTGGAACTATCCATATCCAGGGGTAGGAGGTTATGTAATTATGAATGATAAACAGTGTAAATATTGTGGAGGAGAACTGGAAGAAGGTACATTCTATGGTGCTGGAAGTTTTTCGTGCCAAAAGGGAAAAAGATTCCTGCTACCTATATGAAAAAGGTCTTTTTTGATAAGCAAGGAGCTATTAGAGTTCCGCCATTTTATTTTTCCTCTGTTTGCTCCTAAGAAAAATCCACTTGCTCTATGTTTGTAGGAATTGTAAAACTATAATGATATTTTTATGAAGCCAATGAAGAAGAATAAAATATAAGACAAGAGTTCTTATGATAATTAACAAGGACTGGTAGCTAAATATAGCTGTCAGTTCTTGCTATATAACATACAACAAATTTTTGCAAATAACTTTGCAAAATTTCTCTTGACAAATATACAAAAGAGTAGTATTTTATCCTTTTGTAATATTGCGACTGAGTTGCAAAATCTTTATGTAAAGTTATAAAAAGGAGAAGATATGAAGAAAAAGAGTTATTATGCTTACAGCTTTGGCTGTAGCAGTATGCGGAATATTTGCAGGATGTTCTAAAGACAGGAACTGAGACTAAATCAAGTACAAAGTCAGTATCATCTGCTACAAAGCAGTGCAGCTGCTTTCAAGTACAGCAAGTACCAAAAGTGAGGCTAAGACTGATGATGCCAATAAGAAGTTTCAGTGTAGTGTGTACCATTTTTCCCGGAGTATGACTGGATTAGACAGTTGGTTGGAGATAAGAAGGACAATTGCAGAGATTACCTACCTCTTAGATAAGGGTGTTGACCTTCATAGCTACCAGCCTACTGCTGAGGATATTGCAAAGATTGCAAACTGTGACCTCTTTGTATATGTAGGCGGTGAGTCTGACGGCTGGGTTAATGATGCGCTTAAAGAGAGCAAAAATGATAAGATGCAGGTGGTAAATCTTCTTGAAACCCTCGGTAAAAATGTAAAGCCTGAAGAAGTAGTGGAAGGTATGCAGGAAGAGGATGAGCACGACCATGATCACGAAGATGCAGACCATGATCACGAGGATAAAGACAAAGACCACGATCACGAAGATGCAGACCACGATCATCATCATGAAGAAGAGACAGAGTATGACGAGCATGTATGGCTTTCACTGAGAAACGCTACAGCTCTTGTAAATACTCTTGCCGAGAAGCTTCAGACTATAGATCCTGAGAACAAGGATTATTATGCAGGTACAGCAGCTGATTACACAGCCAAGCTTGGAGATCTTGATTCAAGATATCTTGCAACCATTAAAAGGCTAAGGTAAAGACAGTGCTTTTTGGTGACAGATTCCCATTCCGTTATCTTGTGGATGATTATGGACTCAAGTACTACGCAGCCTTTGTAGGCTGTAGTGCAGAGACTGAGGCAAGCTTTGAGACAGTAGCCTTCCTTGCAAAAGACAGACGATCTTAAGCTAAAAAGTGTTCTTGTTATAGAAATTCTGACCAGAAGATAGCAAAAGAAGATAGTTGAGACTACTAAGGATAAAAACCAGAATATAGTTGTACTTAACTCAATGCAGTCATTACCAATGAAGATATAGCAAATGGTGCGACCTATCTTTCCATTATGGAGAGTAACTTAAAAGGCTCTTGCGTCAGCACTTAAGTAGTATTTGAAAAAGTGTACATTGCTAAAGCCTTGCTATTTGAGATAAAAGGCAGTTAGATTGTATTTAGTAGATAGTATAGTTTGTACCCTAGAGATAAAGAGTCCTGTCAAAAACTTTTGTTTTTTGACATTTGACACATCTTTATTATAGATTTGGAGAAAATAAAATGGCATTTATAACTTGCAAAAATCTTGAGCTGGGCTATAAGGATCAGACTGTAGCTACAGGCATCAATTTTACGGTTGAGAAGGGTGATTATTTATATGTAATAGGGAAAACAGGAGCGGGTAAATCCACCCTTATGAAGACTCTTTTGAGGCTGATGAAGCCGGTATCTGGAGAAATTACCTACAGTGATGGTCTTCTTCCCTATGAGATAGGCTATCTTCCACAGCAAAGTCTTGCACAAAAGGACTTCCCTGCATCTGTCTGGGAGATTGTGTTATCAGGCAATCTTTCAAGGATAGGCAGCAGAGTATTTTACAGAAAAAGAAGACAAGCTAAGGGCTGAGGAAAAATCTTGACAGGCTTCATATTATGGACCTTAAGAAGAAATGCTACCGCAATCTTTCGGGTGGGCAACAACAGAGAGTACTGCTTGCAAGAGCACTTTGTGCAACAGATAAACTGCTTCTGCTTGATGAGCCTGTGAGCGGGCTTGATCCAAAGGTAACGGCAGAGTTTTACGGACTTATAAGTGATTTAAATAAATCAGGGAGTGACCATAATTATGGTTTCACACGACTTGGCAGCAATAGAGAATGGGGCAGGAAACGTTCTTCACATAGGAAGCCGTGGACAGCTTTTCTTTGGAAGTAAGAAGGATTATCTAAAAAGCGATGCCAGAGAAAGTCTCGGAGTATAGAAGGGAGAAATTATGGCAGAAATTTTAGAAAAATTGCAGTACTATCTTCAATTTCCATTTGTAATCTACGCATTTATAGTAGGAGTGCTTATAGCACTGTGTTCCTCGCTGCTAGGCGTAACCTTGGTTCTTAAAAGGTTTTCATACATTGGGGATGGACTTTCACACGTAGCCTTTGGTGCTATGGCTGTAGCAAGTGTTATAGGGCTTACGGATAAAATGATTATCATCCTGCCTGTCACAATAATTACAGCTATCTTCCTCCTAAAGACAGGGCAGAACAGCTCAATAAAGGGAGATGCGGTTATTGCTATGCTCTCGGTGGGAGCGCTTGCAATAGGATACATGCTTATGAACATATTTAACACTAAAGGAAATGTGTCAGGAGATGTCTGTACTACCCTGTTTGGCTCAACCTCTATACTTACACTCAGTAAGGAAGAAGTTCTTATCTGTATAGTATTTTCCATACTTGTAATGGTCTTCTTCGTGTTATTTTACAACAGGCTCTTTGCAGTTACCTTTGATGAGAATTTCTCAAAGGCAACAGGAGTAAAGACAGACAGGTATAATCTTCTTATAGCTATAATTATAGCTGTGATTATAGTGCTTGGGATGAATCTTGTAGGCTCACTTCTTATATCCGCACTTATTATCTTCCCGGCACTCTCTGCGATGAGACTTATAAAGAACTTCAAGGGAGTAGTTATTTTTTCAGCATCCTTATCTGTGGTTTGTGCGGTTATAGGAATGCTTATTTCGATATTAGCATCTACACCCTGTAGGGCTCAACCATGGTGGCTCTGATATGGTGGCGTTTTTCATCTGTGTTATAATAGGGAAGATAAAAGGTTGATTTGCACACTTTTTAAACACAAAAGTATGCTTTAATGAGCTGAGGAGGCTTTTATATATGAAAAAGAGAATTTTAACACTGCTTGCCCTTAGCGCAGTTATCACGGTGACAGCCTGTGGAACAATCAGACCAGTACCAAGATGCAGAAGCAAAATGCTGTGGAAAAAGGCTATAAGTAATCAGATAAATAAGGAAATAGATGAACAGGTTAAGAAGCTTGAGGATGAAGAAAAGTCTGGAACAGGAAGCTCTGGTTCTTCCGGTTCGAGTACAGGAAGTCAGATAGTAACTCAAAATGGTCAGGTCTTAGGGGCAACCTCTGATTTTGAGGCAAAAGCTAAAAAGAAGCCAGAGAGCAGAAGCCTGTTGACGAATTGACTATGACCTTACGACAATGGGAAGTGACATGATATATGCTACAGTCTATCTTATGATGACTGATCCTGACCAGTTTGAAGGAAAGATGGTTAAGATGAAGGGGCAGTATCTGTCTGCTTATTATGAGCCTAGAAAAGAGTATTATAACTATTGCTTTATCTCAGATGCAGCGGGGTGCTGTAGTCAAGGTATAGAGTTTGCTACAAAGGATAAGTTAAAAGCAGGAAGGAACTTCGTCCCAAAGGATAATACAGATATCAGAAGTCGTAGGCAAGTTTGAGACTTACATGGAAGACGGCAAGATGTACTGCCATCTGAAGGACTCTAAAATGACAATATTAAAAGATGATGGAAACTAAAGAAATGTGATGTGAGATACCTCTTAGGGGTATCTCTTTTTATCAAGTAAAGTTGAAATAATTATTGGATATACTAGTTTTATCGACTATAGTCGAAATGATTACTGGTTTTTATGTAGTATAGTCGAAACAATTGCAGGTTTTTGTTTTATCGAGTATATTCAAAATAATTACTGATTTATATTTTTATCAGTATAGTCGAAATAGATGTTGATTTTTATATTTTTATCGACTATAATCAGAAATTGATGCTGAATTTATTTTTTATCGATTATAGTCGATAGAGAGGTTGAGCGAGATGGAAAGAAATAAGAACCATATCAGTCGAAAAGGTGTATAGATAAACTAAATTGTATAGATAAACCTATAATCAAGGTGCTGACAGGGATGAGAAAAGTGGGAAAGTCTACTCATTAACTATGATTAGGGACGAAAATATTAAAAATATACCAGATGAAAAATAGATTTATTTGAACTTTGAAAGTATTGAGCTTTTTAAGATTAACGAAGCTTAGGAAAAACTAATAGAGTATTTAAAAGCTCGCTTAAAAAGAGATGAGAGGCAGTATATTTCTTTGATGAAATACAGCTTGTGAAGAATTGAGAACAGGTTGTAAATGGCTTAAGGCTCAATGATAACTACGATATATATATAACCGGTTCCAACTCTACACTTATTTCGGAGACTTGCAACTATTGCTTGCGGGGAGGTATGGGATTTGGAAATACAGCCATTTACATTTGGAGAATTTAGGAAAGTATTTGAGAGTTAGGTTTATCCGACGATGAGTTATTTGTACATTTTTGTAACCCTTTGAGAGTATGCGTTTTTAAGGTATTTTTTGATCTGGATGACACCCACTTAAAAATATCTTTGAACGTATATAATACATAGTAATGAAAGATGTGCGTTATAACAATGTAAGGGATGTTGACCTTTTGAGAGAATACTTGCCTATGTATTGAGAGAACATAGGTATGCTTTTCTGCAAACAGTATTAAAAATTATTTAAGAATGAAAACAGAAAGGGTATCCGTTGACTACCATACTCAGTTATCTGGAATATTGTAGTGCATTCATAATAAAAAGGGTATCCGTGTGATACAGTCGGGAAAAAGATACTTAGCGTTGACGAAAAGTATTATTTAACAGAACCATGGTTTTCAGGGATCGCAAAAAGGCTTTCTAACTACAAGGAATATTGAAAGAACGACTGAGAATATAGTTTGTATAGAGCTTATTTCAGGGATATACTCTAAAGATAGGAAAGGCTGGTGACAAAGAAATTGATTTCATAGCTGAAAAAGATGGCGAATTGTGCTATTTCAGGTTTCTTATCTCATGGGGATGAGCCACCAGAGACAGGGAATTTGGAGTATATAAGAACATAAAAGACAACTTCTAAATATGTGCTTTCAATGGATAAGGTGGATTTTAGCGAGGGATGGCGTGACTCACAAAATATAATTGATTTTTCTGTTGGAGGATGCAAATAAGTAAAAATACAATATGTATTGTAAAAATGTAATAGGTAATTATCAAGTATCTTCTCAAGAAGACTGTAAAATTAGTAAGTAGTGTAACAAATTTGCTATATTACTAAAAATAAATAATTACTTGACAAAGTTATTTTTAAAGTGTTATTCTCAAAGTGAGAATAGTAATAGATATGAGACTATATATATAAGAAAAATGGTGAGGTGATAAAATGGATTTTTCAAACGGAGAACTTACAGTAATGGAAATGTTGTGGAAGGAGAATGTCTGGATGAAAACGGAGAGATTCAGGCATTAGAATTATCTAAGTTATTAAATGAACAATATGGTTTCGGTAAGACTTCCTGCTACACATTTTTTTGGAAGGCTGCTTGAAAAAGGGGCAATAACAAGGCGGTATCCGAAGTACACCATAAAACCACTTATTTCAAGAGAGGACGCACTTAGAAAGCAGCAGGAGAGTGATAGAAAGATTATTTAAAGGCTCGATTATAAATGTCTGTCAGGCATTTTTCAGTGAGAAAAAAAGTTAGTAAAAAGAACTGGAAGAAATGAGAAAAATTAATCGACAGTTTTTGATGAAGAGGAATAATATGGTTAATTTGATTCTGCCTACAGCCTTAAACAGGAGTATAAAAGAGTATTTTCATACTTGCAATTATACTTTTTATAAGGAAAATGCTTAACATAAAAAGCATTAGATGGGCAAATATTATCTTATGGATGATATTTTTTTGCGTACCTGCTGTTTCCATGCTCAATTTTAATTACAGTTACAGATTTTGGAAAAGTGTGGATGGCTGCAGGATATATTACAGCTCAATGTCTGTTATAAGCGGACACATAAAGAAAATTGAAAAAGAGGCAGGTTATATATTATCTCCAATTAACCAGATGTTTGTTACCGGACTGGTTCTTATATATAGTAGTACAGATAATAAAAAAAGAAACAGGACAATGAGAGACTCTGTAATAATGAGAAAGAGGCAAGTAAAGCGGATGAGTATTTAAGCTTATTTAATCTAAGAAGGAAAGTAGATATTTTTCATAAATGATAAAAATAGCAAGTCCGGTTACTTATGGGATAATTCACCCTAAGATAGTGCTGCAAAGCTATATATTTGAAGATGATGAACTGTTAAAGTATGTGCTTATCCACGAGCTGACACATATTAAGAAATTTGATATAGCTTTCAGCCATTTGAAAAATTTGATTATGTGTATAAATTGGTATAACCCATTTATATTAGGAGCTGCAAAATACATTGAAGATGATATTGAAATACTGTGTGACAAACTGGTTATAAAAAAAGGGCTGGTGATACCAGAGAACACAGAAAAAGAGTATTGCATAGCAATGTTGAAGCTGACCGAACGAAATGAAAACAGCAGATTTGTATTAAAACTGCACCCTACAAAAAGAAAGGATAATAGTTATGAAAAATGGAGAAGAACAGTATTGGGAATAGTTGCTTTTGCTGTAGCTGTCGGAGCGTCAATGACATCATTTGTAGAAGTCAGGGCAATTGAAACAAATCAGGTAGTAGCAAACGTAGAGTCTTCCTACACTCCTATAAACAAAGATAATAGGGTAGAGGAAATCATTGAAAAAGAATATATAGAATTAGTGGAAAATCAGGAGGAAATAGTTCCATATATTGCTGATATAAAAATGGAAAAAGAGACTTTAGAAGGATTAAGCCACAAAAACTATACAGTTTGATATGTCATCATGGACAAGTGCCAATCATGATGGGTTTACAGTAAAAATGAGTAATATGTCATCAAAAGGCAGTATGAGATTATGAAATAATTATAAAAAGAAAATGGTAATGTAATTTATCAAAATAGATTTTGATAAAGAGGCTACATTAAATGTCAAAGCTCAGGATGGAAGCAGCTATGAGGTTATTATAGATAATAACTCAGTAAATACATTGAAGTATAATATCAAGATAAAAAGTTATATAAGGTAACTTTTGGGATAGGAGGCTATCTATGAAAAGTATAAATCCAATGAGGTATAAGAACGGAGATTGAAAATTTAATCAAAATTCTCATACGCTATATGAAATGTTAATAAATTTATGCCTTAAAAATACGTTTTAATGGCGTTAGCTTTCTATAGGGCTAATTGTTGTTACTGTTTATTACGGCAACAGCAACGGCAAGGTTTATATATTGCCCATGGTATTAAGGGGTTTGTAAACGATGAATTAGTAGTAGTTAACATTTTTGTAATATTGATTTGCACAAGACTATTTTGTAAAAAGGAGGTTTCATGAAAAGATTATTGATAAGTATTATTTTATCTATATTGATAATGCTTTAATTCTGTAATGCCGACAATAGCCAATACCACTACTGTAAAATGATAACACAATTGTTTCTTTATCAAGCTCAAAATCATATGGAAATTTCTGTTATTTCAACTAATGGATATCGAGCAGCAAGGGGTGGAGAAAATATTTCTTATTAAACACTATGATAATGGTAATGTCATTCAAACGGTACAGGGGACAATAGGTGGTGATCAAATTTTATCTACATCATATGAAAATGGTAGAGTAAAAAGCAAAAAAAGTGATCAATGTATCAGACAGAATACAAAAAGTAAATAATGCAGATATTGTCCTTGGAAGTAGTGCAAGAGCTGTTACAAATTCTTGGGGTGTTTTGGGACATATAATATACAACAAGGAATATGGCAGTAATGTGGAACAAAAAGTTGCTGTGCATAGTAAACTTACAAAAGATGATAACGAAGGATATATAATTAATGGTGCTCTTAAAGATTCTATATCCGATATAACTGGATTAGTGTTGTCTGTTATGGGAATATTCCTTCCAGGTGCTTCTGTTGCAGCTCAAATTGCAAAGGCGATAGTATTACATTACGGTGGGAAAATTATTGGTGATGCAATAGGGAGTGAACTTTTACTGAAAATGTATCTGTAAGAGCAAAATATTATACTTTAAGGGGATATCATATAGCATCTAATTATTATACTGCTGGATTCGATGGAGTAGAAAGGCACGTGAAAACTGTTTCAAGTAAAGCCTATAACAAGTGGCTGTATGAAGGATTTTACACCACATACTTGGAAAGATGGTGATCACCCGGCATCAAATATCTGGACAGCAATTTTTGGAAGAGCTTTTCCTTATGTAAAGGAATATCGTTAGTTTTAGAAAAATTAAAAAGGTGTGTGATATTATAATGAATATGAAAGTCATTTATCAAATCTGTTCGGATCTCATGGATTTTTATATATCATAGACATACTTTATTTTTCTAATAGCAGCTGAATTTTTCGAAATATGGAACAGTAGGACTGTTACTAATGGCGGAATTGGATTGTTTTTATTATGGGAACATTAATATTTATGTTTAAAAACTGTAGATGCCCTCATTGTGGTAAGTATATAGTCTACTGGAGTGATGGTCGTTGTCCGTTCTGCCAAAGACCACTTGATTGAAATTTTTCTATATCATATGTCTGAGTATAGTGATAAAGACAAAAGAAAGACTGATAGCAATTATTTTTAATACTTCAGTCTATTTTTGAAATTTACTGTGACTACTGAATAGAGTAGATAAAGACTGCTGGTTTTAGTTCTATACTGGTTACAGGGGCAAAGGCAGGTGGGCAAGACCGCAATGCTTAAGTGCCTTGCCGAGGAACATACAGAATTTAAGTCAAAAAAAGTGATGGAAATTTCCAAATAAGATTTCCATCACTTTTATAATCTACTAACTCTCAACTTAAATTTCATTAGCTCTTTTTTCATCATCTACAGGAATCTTCGCAATATCAGCACCAAGTTCCTGTAGTTTTTTCTCCAAAGATGTGTATTTTTCCGTAAGGGAAGCAGAACACAAAAATTGAACATAAATGGTTCTAATAGGTTCAAAATAATGGTTTTTACAAAAAGAGATATAGTCCCATTTTTCAACACTTAGAAAAAGAATAAAGTGGCGTTAAGCTTTGTATATACAGGGTTTGTGCCACTTTTTATATATAAAAACGTTGTATGGAAATGCTGCTCAAATAAAATTTGATGTTTTTATTGTGTTTTCTACTGCAAAAATGTGCAATAATTATCAAGTATCTTCTAAAGAAGACTGTAAAAATTAGTAAAGTGGTATAACAAATTTGCTATATTATTAAAAATAAATAATTACTTGACAAAATTGATTTAAAAGTGCTAATTTCGAGTTGAGAATAATAAACAAAAGGTAACTTTTTGGGAAGGAGGCTATTTATGAAAAGTATAAATTCCAGTGACGTATAAGAACACAGATGAATACAGTTTGAATAATGTTTCGAAAATTTTAGAATAACTAAAAGAAAAGTATTCTATTTCCTACTTATACTTTCTTTGCTAATGTTATTGATAGGAGTAATCCTTCCTGGCAAAATAGTAGATTCGGGTATTTTTTCCATTACATTAGGTGATTATACATTTGACCTTAGAGCTAGATTACTGACAGGGGACCCTTTTGGTTTATGAAGCATGGATAATAATATATGGCTTTTTATAAAAAGAAGCCTTTTGGAATGGGTAATCATGATTGTTTTGTTTATACCCCACTTAATATTAATTTTTAGTTATGAAAGAGTATTCTCATGGTATAGGGTTTATGTTGAGGATGTACTTTGGGGATTCTTAGCTTTTTGGAGCATAGTAATAAGAGGTTAATGTCAATGGAGAGTTAAAAACGATCAGATAATTTTGTAAACGAATGGAGTAAAAATGAGAAATATCAAATCACAATGTGGTAGTAAAATGGGGATTGAAATAAATTCAAATAATTACAATTTTTGTGAAGAAATATCATTATCGGGATATAGCAAGATTGAACTGATAATAGTATCAAAAATGGAATAAAGATAAAGGCTAACTGGCTCAAAAGCTGGTTAGCCTTATCTTTATCATGAATTCGTGAAGTTAATATCTAACTTTTATGAAAATGCCCTGCAATACTGCGACTTATTAAAGGTTTTTGTATTTTTATAAAAACAAAATGTATTGTAAAATGTAATACATTGTTGTATAATTAAATATGGAGGGTATGCAATGACATTTTGAGTGGGATGAGAGTAAAAGAACAGATAAATATATCTAAACATGGAATTGATTTTAGTACAGCTGCTCTTGTTTTTGGTGATGATAATCGTATTGAAAAAAATATGATGAGTCGCATTCCATAAACTGAAGATAGATATGTTACTATTGGAGAAATAAACGGAATAGCTGTCATTGTTGTTGTAGTTTATACAGAGAGAAAATTCTATTAGAATTATATCGGCAAGATTAGCTACAAAAGATTGAAAAGGAGGCATATTATAATGGTTAAAAAAATATTGATGTTAAAAAGTAAACCAACTCCAGAACAGATACAGATGCTTGAAAATGCAAAAAAATTGCAATCTCAAAAGATGATGAATATCCAGAATTTACCAAGGAAGAATTGTCAAAAATTTAAGAAGATTTCTGAGGAAAAAGAAAAGTTGACAGGCAAAAACAGATAGTGACCTTACGACTGTCAGGTAAAAGGCTTTGAAAAAAGGCTAAATCTTTAGGGAAGGGATACACATCAATTCTTAGTAGAATTATTGAGGAGCATTAGAAGATCCTGAAATAATAAAAGCATTACATTTAATTTGGATTTGTTTTCTTTAATCTTTAATCTAAAAAAATGAAACATTTGATTGGTTAAAAATTGTTAAATCTATTTCTTTGAGTTATAATAATTGACGGATAAAATTTATTTGAGAGGAACTATTTCCTCTCTCTCATATACTATAACCTCTGATTTCTTTATTAGGGATAGAGGTTATATTTATGCCTTTTGCCTGTGCGATGTTTTTCTAAAGACTCAATTGCTTCGGTGGATAATTTACAAATATTTCTGATAAGAATATTGATAATAATTAAGACTTGATTTACAATATGATTGAATAAGTGAGGCCAATCAAAATAGAGTTATTCATGTTGATATTTTACTCATATATGAATAATTATGGGGAGAGGATGACATAGCAGAAAACTACTTTGACACTGTGGCAAAGGGTGGAATACTCGGAGAGAATGAAAAATACTACAAAGCTTAGCAGAAGACCTGCTTATAAAAATAGGGAGTAGAGTCAGCACCTTTGGTAAAGGCACTTGAAATAGGTTCTGGGAGCAGGGATGTTGGCTGTATTGCTTTCAAAAACATTTTTAAGAAAATAGACTGCATCGACAGTTCATCAGGTATGAGAAGAATTTTTACAAAATAAAGAAAAGTATTCAGCTGATAATATTTTTATATATGGTGAGGAATATTTGGACGGTACGGATGAAAAATATGACCTCATCTACAGTCACAAGGCTTTTCATCATATTGTAGATGTGGAAGGGGAACTAAGGAAGCTTAAAAGGGTTATGGCTAAGGGAGGAAGACTTTTTCTCATTGATTTTTGTACAATTCCTCCTGAGTTTCACAAGGATTTTCCTAACTTTGACGGGCATCATGGATTCTCTAAGGAAGAAATATCAGATTATTTTCAGAACGCAGGCTTAAAGCTTGCCGAATATGAGATAATAAGACAGGGAAAAAGCAAAGATATAGACTATAACCTATTTTTGGCAGTTGGAATATTATAATGATACAGGTGTCAAATACTTTTGACACCTACATCATGTATTTAAGGAGAATGAGAAAATGAATGATTTTGTTCTGGTTTTTTTATTAAGCTTATGATAGGATTTCTATCTGCAATAGCCGTTATCAATTTTACAGGTAAGGGTAACCTTGCACCAAATTCTGCCAGTGACCAGATACAGAACTATGTCCTTGGTGGAATTGTCGGTGGTGTGATATATAACAAGAATATAGGTATATTTGAGTGTCTCCTTGTTATGCTTGCCTGGTTCCTGCTTGTGACAGGATTTAGGCTATTAAAAAAGCATAATGTTAGAGTTAAACAGATTATAGACGGGAAAGCACTTATTATCATAAATAATGGTAAGGTAGATATTGAGAATTGCAAGAAAGCAGGACTATCAGCACATGATATGGCATTTAAGCTAAGAGCTCAGAATGTATATTCAGTTAAAAAGGTTAAAAGAGCTGTAGTCGAGCAAGACGGTAAGCTTATTATAGTGCTTGATGGAGAAGAAAATCCTAAGTTCCCTATAATCACTGATGGACATCTTCAGACAGATATCCTTGAAGTAATCGGAAAAGACGAAGACTGGCTCAAAGAAAAAATGAGAGAGAAGGGCTTTGAGGAATATAATCAGATTTTCCTTGGAGAATATGTGGACGGCAAGGCTATATTTGTGTCTTATGAATAGAACTGCTTGAACTCCTGCCTTACCATTTTTGCAAAAATGAGGGATACGAGCTGCTAGCATTCCTGTATCAATTGGGTGTCAAATACTTTTTGACACCCATATCATATCATATAAGCAGACTTATTTGAGAAGTCTGAAAGTTAAGAACAAGTAGAGGAGATATTGTGGGGATGGAAGCAATTACAAAGTTAATCTGGCTTGATTCTATGGCTAAGGTGTTTTACGATGAAGAACCTGTGGAAAGCATAGAGGGCAGATGTCCCCTCTTTTTTGTAAATGAGGGTCTTTCAGTGTTCAACTGGGCATAAAATCGACAGATGAGAGCGACAATGACCAGGCTGAAATCGAGATAGAGCGACTCTTGCCCCATTTACAAGACTTAGAGAGGTAGTGTCTGTTCCTGTAAGGTCACTGCGGAAAGGATAGGCATGGAGGAGAGTATCTAAGGAAGGCTCCGGGGCTTTTATCCTGATTTACTAAATGATATTAAAGACGGTAAGCTAAGGCTTATAAGCGGTTACTGGCAGGCACTTCATTTTACCTTTGACCCTAAGGAATGCTGGTAAAACTAAAGCTAAACTTCGGCAAAAACACAATCTCATTGTAACTATCAAAACTGAAGGGAAAATGAATATAAAGAAAGAAACTAGAGCTTGAGGTGTTAAGGGAGAGCTTCCAAGGTTAAACTATTTATCATACTGAGTGGTTTCACGCTGACTGTCTTGCAGATTACTACGGGGTTGAGAGTCTTTCAGAAAGACACTGGGAGATAATGGCTAATTTTATAAGACATTACGGAAAGTCAGGAATGAATACCATACTTGTACCGACTTTTACACCGCCACTTGATACCGAGGTAGGTGGAGAGCGGACTACGGTTCAGTTGGTGGAGGTTCATAAGAACGACTCATCCTATAGCTTTAACTTTGATAAGGTAAAGAGATTTATTGATATCTGCCTTGAAAGTGGCATAGAATACTTTGAGATAGCCCAACTTTTTACCCAGTGGGGCGCAAATGCCGCACCTAAGGTAATGGCGTATGCTGATGGAGAATTAAAAGAAAATATTTGGCTGGGAGACTGATTCTGAGGGTGAGGAGTATACTCACTTCCTATCTTTCTACCTTCCTGCGCTTATTAAAAAGCTTGATGAATGGGGACTTAACGGCAAGGTGTTCTTTCATCTCTCAGACGAGCCTGATGAAAACTGCATAGAAAAATACAGTAGACTTAGAAAAAGAATAGCTCCGTTTTTGGGTGACTATCCTATCCTTGATGCGGTGTCAAGGTACAGCTTTCGTGGAAAGAGGAATAGTTGACAGACCAGTGCCTGGCAATAATCATCTGGAACCATTCTTAGAGAATAATGTCAAGGGGCTTTGGACTTACTATTGCTGTGCTCAGGGTGATAAGGTTCCGAACAGGTTTATGTCCATGCCATCAGCCAGAAACAGGATAATGGGAGTCCTTATCTACTATTTTGATATAAAGGGCTTCCTGCACTGGGGGTATAATTTCTATAACTCTCAGTATTCCATAGAGCATATCAACCCTTATGCAGTTACTGACGCAGGAGGTGCCTTTCAGGCAGGAGATGCCTTCCTGGTATATCCGGGGAAGAGACGGAAAAGCTGAGGATTCTCTTAGAATGATGGCTCTAAATGAGGGCTTTCAGGACTATAGAGCTCTTGTAAAATATGAAGAAAAAGGTTGGTAGAGCAGAGGTGATAGCCCTGATTGAGAGGCTTTATGGTGGAAGCTGTCTATGGAAAAACTATCCTGCAAGTTATAAATACATAGAAGATTTAAGAGATACAATAAATCAAAAATTTTCCACTTTAAATACTAAAAAGTCCATTGTGTATAAATAAAATCCATTTAAACTGTTACTGATACAGTTTGAGTGGATTTTTTTATGTGATATACATATAAGGCAGGGCAGCCTGTCTTAGGGTACCACACATCTCAAAGTGTGTGGTAAGAAGGAATATAAGAGAGAGGTATGCAGATGGCTCAGGAACTTAGATTTAATGAAGATGGCAATATAAAGATAATGCAGCTAACTGACCTGCATTTTACCAATGATGATGAGGCAGACCATAAGACAGTAGAGCTCGTAAGGCAGGCACTTAGAGATGAAAAGCCTGACTTTGTTATAGTTACTGGAGATATGGTATACGGTGAGCATAATCTAGAATTCCTGCCTAAGGTCTTTGCTCCTCTTACAGAGGGAGACTGTCCTTGGACCTTTGTGTTTGGCAATCATGACTCTGAATGGGGACATAGCAGGAAGGAACTCCTAGAAGCCGGCATGAAGCTTAAAGGCTGTGTAGCCTGCCATGATGCAGGCATCTATTGATGGAGTAGGTAATCACGTAATAGAAATCAAGAATAAAAACAATGAAACAAAGTGGGCTATATTTGCCATCGATTCAGGTGATTATTTCCCTTGTGAAAAGATAGGTGGCTATGCCTGCATCACAAGAAATCAAATTGACTGGTATCAGGCAAAGATTCGTGAGCTTGAAAGTAGCCATAAGGACTTCTCAGCCCTTGCCTTTCAACATATAGCTGTGCCTGAGCATCAGGAAGTATTCAAATATGAGAAATGCTACGGAGTAAAGAGAGAAGGAAGTGGGGCACCGAGATTAAATTCAGGCTTCTTCTACGCCTTAGTTGAGGCAGGACATACAAAGGGCTTTTTCGTAGGACATGACTATGTCAATGATTATTACGGTAATCTCTACGGTATTACCCTGGGTTACGGAAGAGCAGGAGGTATGGCACCTACGGCGCACCTGACCACATGAAGGGAGCAAGGCTTTTTGTATTAAATGAAAATAATACAGAGAGTTTTGAAACCTATGTCTACCTTGAAAATGGCACAGTGATTAAAGAACCTTGGTGTTACGAACCGCTTTTGCAGAAGAGATGAGGCTTAATATGGAAGGTATCAAACTTGTTACATTTAATATCCGCTGTGATTATGAGCAGGATGGAATCAATAATTTCGCTTTCAGAAAGCCTATGATAGTAGAAAAGATAAGCTCTGAAAAGCCTGATATAATCTGCTTTCAGGAAGTTCTTCCGCACGTTGCGGTCTGGATTAAGAAAACCTTATCTGACTACTATGTAGTAGGTTGTGGGAGAAGTGAGGACTTTACGGATGAGCAGGAGAGTATTGCCTTTAGGAAGGATAGGTTCAACCTTGTTAGTATGGAGACCTACTGGATGTCGGAAACCCCTTATGTGCCTGCAAGCAGGTATAAAAAACAGAGCACCTGTCCTAGAGTTACTACAGAAGTAGTCTTATATGACCTGGCTGAAAAGAAGATGTTCAGGCTTCTTAACACCCACCTTGACCACGAAGGAAGCGAAGCAAGACTCTTGGGACTTAATCAGCTGCTAAGAAAGCTTGAGGCAGAAAAAGCCTTCTCTGATATACCTGTGATTATTACAGGAGACTTTAACGCAGAGCCTGACTCTGAGGAAATGAAGTCTATAATCACATCCGGAAAGTATCAGGACTTAACGAAGGATATTGACTTTACCTTCCACGATTACGGTAAAGAAAAAGAAAAGATAGACTATATATTTGCAACTAAGGATGTATTTTGCAAGAGCACTGTAAAATGGGCTGAGGAAAAGGATGGGGTTTTTCTATCCGACCATTATCCTATAGAGGCTGTAATATATCTAAGTGAAGGAGGTAACCATGGATAATAAGGCTGTAAAGCTAAACAAAAAGAGCCTGAAAAGCAAGCTCCTTCATTATTGGCCACTTTATGTGATGCTCCTTCCTGCAATAATATATTATATCTTAATCTGTTATGTGCCAATGGCAGGCAATGTACTGGCATTTAAGGAATATTCCTTTAAGAAGGGAATCTGGGGAAGCGATTTTGTAGGGGCTTAGGTATTTTTGAATCATTTTTTAAGAGCTATGATGCCTTAAGGCTGATTAAAAATACTCTGACTGTAGGCTTTATCAAGTGTATTCTTGAGTTTCCTTTTGCCATCATTCTTGCTCTTCTCTTAAATGAGCTTAAGAACATGAAGTTTTAAGAAGACGAGCCAGACAATCACTTATTTACCGCATTTCCTTTCAAGCGTAATCATAGTAACGATGATTCAGCGCTTGCTCGCACCTAACAACGGTGTAATCAATCAGATTATAGCAGGACTAGGAGGAGACGGAAGTACCTTCTTCCTTATGGATGCAAAGTATTTCTTGGAATTCTCTTCTCGATGGACCTTTTGGAGGAATATAGGCTGGGATTCCATTATCTATCTGGCTGCGATAAGCAGTGTGGACACCTCCCTTTATGAGGCAAAGCTCAGATGGATGGCTGCGGCAAGCTAAAGAGGATGTGGCATATAACACTTCCGGGCATTAGAGGAACCATAGGTCTCCTTTTCATTATGGGAGTGGGAGGTCTTCTCTCATCAGGCTTTGAACAGATATATCTGCTTAGAACACCTGGGAATATGCAGCTTGCGGACACCCTTGATACCTACGTGGTTAGAGTAGGTTTGCAGGGAGGTCAGTTTGGATATGCAACTGCTATAGGACTTATTCAAGGCCTTGTAGGTCTTGTCCTTGTGATAACAACCAACAAGATATGTAAGAAGCTAACAGAAGTCAGTCTCTGGTAATGTATTCTCCCTGATTATTGCTATATAACAAAATGAAGGTGATACGAGTGTCAAAAAGTATAGAATCTATTAGGGACTGCCTGTAAGAGAAACTTTTGCAATTTTGTATCAGATAAGTTAGTTATGGAAATGACAGGAATAAAACATACATAAAAAGAAAAGGGGTAGTAGTTTATGAAAACAAAAAAATCTCAAAAAGGGTGCTTTCACTTGCACTGCTTTGGCAAGATGATGGTGAGTATGCTCGGTGCCTGTGGCAATTCTTCAGGTAATAGTGGAAGCAGTGCAGGAAGGCAAGTACTGCATCAACAGGAAAGTCATCCGCGACGTCTACAGCAGATGGTAAGCTCATCTACCCGGATAGCAGACAGAACAATCAACATCCGGGCATACGTAGATGACATCGGCTACAGTCTTCCAAAGGATTTTAACAACACACCTGTGATGCAGGAGCTTACAAAGCGTACGGGAATCAAGTTAAACATCCAGTATACACCTGGAGACAGTGATGCTAAGGTACTTGCGTCACAGCTTGCGGCAGGAACCATTCCTGATGTAATCATTTCCTATCTGGATGACTCCACAAGACCGGAGTTTCCCTACCTCTTAAAAGGCAGCGAAAGAGGGAATGTTTGCTGATGTTTCAGCTATGATGAAGGACTCTCAGGTTTATAAGAAATACTATGAAGAGGGCTATCTTCCTAGGGACAGCTACAAGAACATAGTATTCAGAGAGGAGTTTGGAGATGCAGTTTATCTTCTTCCAATGAAGATTGAAGAAGTAGATCGTTCTGCAGAGTACATCCCTGAGGATGCCTACCTTGGAGGACCTTATATCCAGAAGTCAATTATAGACAAGTTAGGAATCGATCCTACTTCAATCAGAACTTCAGAGGATTTCTACAACCTTCTTGTGAAGATTAAGAAGGGCGGATTTAAGGATGATAACGGAAATGATGTATGGCCTTTAGGACCTAAGTACTGGGGCGGCTCCTATGATTCACTTGCCTTTAATATAGGTGAGCTGAACTGGGGAGTAAGCGGTAAGGGTTCTCTTGGTGGATACAACATAGATAAAAAAGACGGCAAGATTAAGCATGAGGCGGAGACAGACTATGTATATGACAAGATTAACTATGTAAGAAAGCTTATCAAAGAAGGACTTATGAATCCTGAGTATTTTACAATGGATCAGACTCGTGCGGAAGAAGTAAGCAAGAGCCACAACTCTGCTATAATCGCAGATGTACACAACTATGAGAACATTATTTTCCAGACAAATGACTGGGTTCCTTTAGGACCTCTTAACAATGTATCAGGAGATAATAAGGGAGTTGTTTCAGGCAAGACACAGCGTGGCTGCTGGGCTATATCTTCACAGGCAGAGAAGCCTGAAGAAATCTTTAAGTTCTTTGATTATTTATCTACCTATGAAGGACAGCTTTTAGCTGAGTACGGAGTAGAAGGCTTATCATATAACTTAAAGGACGGAAAGCCTGTTATCACAGAGGAAGTATCAAAGAAGCTCAATGACGGTGATGTAGACTGGCTTATCAACAGTGTTGGTGCGGCTTTTGGCGGTACTGCAAACTACTTCTTTGAGTTTATGCTTACCAATGTAAACCACATCGATAATTTCGGTGAGTCAAGACCGGGCTCAGGAAGCGGTTCAGCATTTAAGAGAAGTGTAGAGATAGCTAAAGAGTATCCTCGTGAATACAAGGTTGTACTGGGACTTAAGGCTACAGCATACTTAACTTCAACAGGGCTTGAAGATGTAAAGGCTCAGATGGATTTACTTAACTATCAGGAAACTCTTATCCAGGCATTCTTTGCAAAGGATGACGCTGAGGTTAAGTCCATAATCGAAGCTTTTAGAAATCAGCTTCAGTCAGCAGGAAATGACCAGTTTAAGGCTAAACTTGAAGAACTTTACAAAGAAGATCCACAGTCAATTCAGTTCTATTAGATTATAGTTAAAAGGAGCAGGTATAGTTATGGAAGCAACTGACAGAATAATTACACCAAAGAAGAATAAAATAAAGCAAAGCTTGGGAGACAGAATAATACAGGGCTTTATTATACTTGTAATACTTGCACTCTGCCTTGTGATTATTTTGCCTTGCATAAATGTACTTGCTCTTTCATTAAATGACGGTGCTGATGCGGCAAAGGGAGGGGTATATTTCTTCCCTAGAGTATTTACACTTGAGAACTTTAAGCAGGTATTCAGTGACGGAAGCATAATGAGGGCTTATAAATACACTATATTAAGAGTGGTTATAGGAACGCTTCTAACACTTATAGTTACTTCACTTGCAGCATTTGCACTTAAGGAAAAAGACCTTCCGGGCGTAAAGGTTATAACTATCTTAATTACCTTTACCATGCTTTTTGGCGGAGGAATGATTCTACCTATGTTCAGTACAAAAATCTTCATTTGATTAACAATTTTTGGGTTTATGTAGTACCAAGTCTTGTCAGCGTGACCTACCTGCTTATGATGAGAGCTTATTTTGAAGGAATTCCAGCCAGTCTTGAAGAGTCTGCAAAGCTTGACGTGTGCGGATATTTTGGGATATATGGAAGGATAATACTTCTCTCCAAGCCTGTAATTGCGGTTATTGGCCTCTATACAGCAGTAAACCATTGGAATGACTGGTTTTCAGGTGCATTTTACATGACAAGCAATGAGAAATGGCCGGTACAGACGGTGCTTCAGCAGATGCTCGCAAGGGCTATGTCAGCATCACTAAAAGATATAACAAGTGTGGCACAGGCTCTTGTACAGGGGCAAGTACAGTTACTTCCGACTCCTCAAAGATGGCTGCTGCTAGTGATAACCACAGTACCTATTCTCCTCATTTATCCATTTGTACAAAAGTACTTTGCAAGCGGTATAATGATTGGAGCGGTAAAAGGTTGATAAGAAAGTGATATTTAGGATTGTGGAAGTGATGATGCAATCTGTAATGGGTGGGTGTCAAATGTATTTGGCACCCTTATCATTTAGTAGAATCTCTACAGAATAGTATAATGATACAATTATAAAAAGCATAAAAATCTCCGAGGGATGCATAGCTCATAGAGAAATTTGCTTTACGGCACTGCTCGCGCGAAGTATGGAGCTCAAACTTTTTATCTTTTGAATTGTTGTTAATTTAAGGAAAAATATATGAAAAATGGGATGTATATGTTTACGGTGATGTAAACATCGATGAGATAATAAAAGAGGCGAGTGAAATCCCTCCTTACGGACAGGAATGGGAAGTTGAGACTATTAAGACCTGCATAGGAGGCGGTGCACTCTTTGCCCCTGGGGCTTGGTAAGCTTGGCCTTAAAGGTGCATTTAAGGTAGTAGTGGGTGATGATTTATATGGAGACTATATCAAAAATACATTCAAAAAATACATGGTGAGATATATCGTCGCTTTCAACGGAAACAGAGAAAAACACAGGGTATATCACTTAGTTTTACCAATAAAAATGACAGATCTTTCCTCACTTACAGAGGAACTAATGATGATATAGATATTAGAAATATTGAGATTGATGAGGTCAGGCTTGCAAGGCACATCCATATCACAGGCTATATGGGAAGTAAGAACCATGAGGCCTATCTAAGCCTTATAAGGAAGATAAAGGAGGAGACTTCTGCCACTATTTCATTTGATGTGGGCTGGGATGATACAGGAGAATGGAATAAGGGGATATATGATATTTTCCCGTATCTGGATGTGCTTTTTATGAATGAAACAGAGGCAGTCCATTATAGCAGGAAGTCTACTGCAGTAGAAGCGGCTGAGGATTTTGCAAAGTATGCCAAGGTTGCAGCTATAAAGCTAGGCTCAAAAGGCTCTATCGCCGTATCAGAGGGGCTAACCTATGAAGATAAGGGATTTAAGGTAGAGGCCATCGATACAACGGGGGCGGGCGACTCCTTTAACGCAGGCTTTATCTACGGATACCTTGTAAAAGGAGATATAGGTCTTGCACTTACATATGGAAATGGCTGCGGCGCACTTTCCTGTACAGGTCTTGGTGGAAATACGGCCTTTCCAGATCTTGCTTTATTAAATGAATTTATGGAAAAGAGGTAGAATATGAAGATAGCAGTAATTGGAGGAGCCGGTGTAAGAACGGTCATATTTATCAACGGACTATTAAAAAGATATAAAGATTTGCATATTGAGGAAGTGAGAGTTATATGATATAGATTACAAGAAGCTTGGTATTATAGAAAAGCTCTGTAATCAGGTTATAAGAAGAGAGAATAAGGACTTAAAGCTGTCTGTATGTGAAGATGTAAAGGAGGCCATAAAAGGAGCTGACTACATTGTTACGACTCTTAGGGTGGGAGGAGACCATTCAAGAGTTATAGATGAAACTGTAGCTCTAAAGGATGGTGTAATAGGTCAGGAGACTACAGGTGTAGGCGGGTTTTCAATGGCAGTTAGGACGATCCCTGTCCTCCTTGACTACTGCAAAGCTTATAAAGGAATATGCACCAAATGCCATTATATTTAACTTTACCAACCCATCAGGCCTTGTAACCCAGGCACTTAAAAAGGCAGGATATAAGAATGTGATAGGTATCTGCGATGCGCCAAGCAGCTGCAAGTTCAGGATGGCGGCAAAGCTTGGAGTAGAGGAAAAAGACCTCTATGTTGAGTTCTATGGACTGAATCATTTATCTTGGATTAGAAGCGTAAAGAAAGAGGGAAAAGAAATCTTACCTGATTTACTTAAGGATGATGAGTTCCTAAGTGAAGTGGAAGAGTTTAAGATGTTTGACAAGGATTTACTTAGGGATCTTGGACTGCTTCCAAATGAATATCTGTATTATTATTACCACAGGGAGAAGGCCTTAGCCAATATGCTAAAGTCTGAGGCGGCAAGAGGAAAGAGTATTGAAAATATAAATCTTGCTATGATGAAAGAACTTGATATAATGGATGCAGATACCGAGGCAGAAGAAATGCTTCAGACTTTTCTTTACTATATGCAGCTTAGGGAAAATTCTATATGTCTGTGGAAACAGGCGGAGAGAACAGGCCTATGCTCCCTAAGGGAGAGCTTGAGGTTCCTGATGGAATGGGATATGCGGGAGTTATGCTTGACTGCATAGAGGGCCTGCAGTCTGAAGAGGGAAGGTACCTTGTGCTGTCTGTGGAGAACAATGGCAGCATACCTGAACTAAGGGATGAGGATGTGGTAGAGGTTACCTGCAAGGTATCAAAAGAATGGCATTGAGCCTGTGAAGGTGACGGATGTACCAGAGGATTGCATGGTTTTAATAAGATTAATAAAGAACTATGAGAATCTTGTAGTAAAGGCAATAGAGGAAGATTCAAGAGAAACTGCTATAAGAGCGCTTATGCAGCATCCTCTCATTAGTTCCTACTCACTTGCAAAGAAGCTATTAGAGGATTATGAAACAGCATACGATAAAAAAATGTTTAACTAAGGAGGAAGCTTATGCCTTTTTGATTTTTAAGCATCAGGAAAGAATACACAATTTGTTGGAGGAAATAGGAGAGAACAGATATAGAAACCTTGTGCCTATTGAAGAATTTGACTGGTACGAAGATGACGGAGTGGTAGGTAATAGGGCTCCTAAGGGTAACTCTGTCAAGGTAGGTCAGGGATTTAGGTCAAAGGGCTATGATAAATACAACTGGCTTTGCACCAAGATAAGCATACCTGAGTCCTTTGGAGATGAAAATGTACTTGGCATTTTTGACTTGGTGTACCCTATGGGAACAGGCAATAATAGCAACTTTGAGAGCCTTTTTATATGTAAACGGCAAGCCTTATCAGGGAGTGGATGGCAATCACAAGGAAGTCTTCTTCAACCTGAAGGAAACAGGAAGAGAACTTGAATTAAGCTTTAGAATATGGTCGGGACTTAACGGCGATGGCAGACCTCGTGAGATGACAATGTCCATTGACAGGGCAGAGTTTGGTGTGCTTGATACGGCAGCAGATGATTTTCTACTACCTTGCTATGACGGCACTTGAGACTCACGAACTCCTTGATGAAAATAATGAATATAAGTCTTATATCTTAAACCAGCTGGTGGAAGCCTTCAGACTTGTTGATTTTACCAACAAGAACAGTGAGGCTTTATTATAAGAGTTTACAGACAGCCCTTGATTATCTTAGGGAAAGATTTAAGGGACAGGGAAAACCGGGCGTAAATGTGACCATGCTCGGCCATACCCATATAGATGTGGCTTGGCTTTGGAGGCTTAGACATACAAGGGAGAAGACTGCAAGGTCATTTTCTACAGTTAACAGGCTTATGGAGAAGTATCCTGAATACATATTCATACAGACACAGCCTCAGCTTTATGACTATCTGAAAGAGGACTATCCTGATATATATGAACATATCAAAAGACGGGTGGCTGAGGGCAGATGGGAGCCTTCAGGTGCCATGTGGGTAGAATGTGACTGTAACCTCGCATCAGGTGAATCCATCATAAGACAGATACTAGTAGGTAAAAATTTCTTCAAAAAAGAATTTGACTATGAGAGTGAGTTCTTATGGCTCCCTGATGTATTTGGCTATTCCTGGGCCCTGCCTCAGATTCTTAAAAAATCAGGTGTCAATACATTTATGACTACCAAGATAAGCTGGAATGATACCAACAGACTTCCTTATGATACCTTTATCTGGCGTGGAATGGATGGAAGTGAGGTAACCACACATTTTGTAACCACAACAGAATTAAATGATGTAACCTACACCTACAACGGTGAAAGCAGGCCTTATGCGATAAAGGGAGTATGGGATAATTATAGAAATAAAAGACTTAAACAGAGCACTACTTATATCTTATGGCTTTTGGTGACGGCGGTGGTGGTCCGACCAGAGAAAATGATTAAGTATATAGAGCAGCAAAAGCTTATGCCCGGTATTCCAAAATGTAGAGACAGGAAGGGCTACTGAGTACTTTAGAAAGTTAAATGAAACAATCAAAGAAAATCCATATAACGGATATCTTCCTATCTGGGATGGAGAGCTCTATCTTGAGTTCCACAGGGGAACTTACACCTCTCAGGGCTACAACAAGAAGATGAACCGTTTTATGGAGTATAAGCTAAGGGAAGAGGAGATGCTTTCAGTCTTTGCTGAAAAGCTGTTTGACAAGCCTTATAACAGAGAAGAATTCCTTAAGCTTGGAAGATAGTCCTCTGTGAGCAGTTCCACGATATACTTCCTGGTTCAAGTATCCACGAGGTATATGAGGACAGCCACGAAGAATATGAAAGAGCCTTAAAGTATATTGAAAATGCTACCAAGGCACTAAAGGCTTCATTTGTAACTGAGAAAGAAAATGCCTTCACCCCTCTTTAATCAGGCAAACTGGGGAAAGAGACAGCATTGTAAAGATTCCTGCAGGGGCTGAGACTTATGAGTATACAGACAGTGAGGGAAATACACTTCCTAGTCATAGATGGTGAGCAAGACCACGTATATGTGAAAGGACTTAAGCCTTTAGCCTTTAGTACTATTACAAGAAGGGCAAAAGCTTGTAAGGAAGCCTCATCCTTTGTGGAAAATACTGTGGAAACGCCTTACTACATTGTGTCCTGGGATGATAAAGGAAGACTTGTAAGACTCTATGATAAGAGCGCAGACAGAGAAGTTATACCTGAGGGTAAGTTTGCCAACGTCTTCCAGATATTTGAAGATAAGCCTCGCTGCTTCGATGCCTGGGAGCTTGAATCTACCATTGACCTCAAGAAAGAGGAGATTCCTTGCGACGGCAATATCATAAAGACTAAGAATGAACTTGGTTACTTCATTCATTTTACCTATAATTACAATAACTCTAAGATTATGCAGACCCTCTGCCTCTACAACGACAAGAGGAGAATAGACTTTAAGACAATTGTAGAATGGAAAGAGAGCCAGAAGATTCTAAAAACTGCTTTCTCTGTAGACATAAGAGGAGTATTTGCAAGATATGATGTGCAGGAAGGAAATATAGTAAGACCTATTACAAGAAACACTTCCTGGGAGGTCTGCTAAGTTTGAAGTGGTAGCTCATAAGTGGGCTGACCTTTCTGAGACAGGCTATGGTGTGGCTCTTCTTAATGACTGCAAATACGGCTATGACATCAAGGAAGACACTATGAGACTATCCCTCTTAAAGTCTGCAACAGACCCTGACTACAGTGCAGACTACGGCACACACGAGTTTACCTACAGCCTCTATCCTCATAAGGAAGAGTGGTATAACTCGGGTCTTGAAGAGGAGGCTTTTGACCTCAATTCACCTGTGGTTGTGCTTTATGGTGCACTCCGCACTTGGTAATGAGAGTTTAATCAGCTTTGATGCAAAAATATTGTGTGATGCCTTTAAGAAGGCTGAAAATGAAGAAGCTTATGTGCTTCGCTTCCACGAATCTACAGGCAGAAGAGGAAAGATAAACCTTAAAATAGGGCTTAAGTTTGATAGCTGGTGTGAGTCTGACCTTATGGAAAATCCTCTGGGAGAGTGGGAAGCAGACAGCTATAGAAGTGGAGTAAAGCCTTATGAAATTAAGACAATAATGCTAAAATAATATGATAAACACCATAAAACATTCAAAAACAATATTTAGAGCAGGTTCTTATATTTTTCGCTCCTAATCAGTCTTGTACCGATTATTTTAGTCAGTATAATACTGTTTAGAAACCTTGAAAGTACAGCTGAGAAGGAGCTTACTGCCTCATATAAACAGATTGGACTACAGTACATCAACAATATAAAAGACAGGCTTAACAGGCTCGAAACAGGCGTACTTGTAGTATCAAAGAATACAACCATACAGGAGCAGCTCTTAAATCCTCTGGATTCCCCATATATAAAGGGGGAGTTAATTAGTGAGGAGATTTTTAAGAGTCTGCTCCTTGAAGGCAGAAATGAGATAAATAACTGTATGGTCTACACCAAGCTGCAAGGCAGGGATATATTTGGACGAAGTGCCTCTACCTGGGAGGTTGCGAGGAAAGAGAGCTGGTATAATTACTATAATGGCAGAGAGGGAAAGTGGTTCACTTACCCTTATGCGAGTGGGAAAAATACTAAAACGAGCATAGCGTCTTTGGTGTATAATATCTACATACTGGATACCGGCTCTCTTGCCCAAAAGGACATAGGAGCTGTCAAGCTGGATGTGAACTTAAACAGGATGTTCTCTTCTGTATCGGGTGAGGGAGAAGATGGCAGCTTTGACATCATTCTTTCTGATAAAGAGGGAAGGTACTTTTTGCTGAAACTGCTATGGGAGAAGAGGCAAGAAAAGAAATACTGAGAGCACAGCCTCAAATGACGAAGAAGGAATAAAGATTAATGGCTATGGTGTATAGATTTAACTTTGACAATCTAGGGTTAAATGCAGTTCTTGCCTTTGACAACAAAGAGCTTGTAAGTAAAAAGGAATAATATAATTAATCTCTTCTTCCCTGTACTTTTTGCCCTTATAGGGGTTATCGTCTTGGCGACGGGCTTATTTGCAAAGCGTTTCTCAAAAAAGGTAAACCTCCTTGTGGACAAGTTTAAGATGGCGGAAACAGGGGATTTGAGTGTGAAAGAGCTTATCACAGGCGGTGATGAGATAACGATTCTCGATGAGCATTTCAGCCAGATGCTTATCAAGCTTGACAGGCTGATAGGACCAACTATGTACAGGAGTTAGATAGAAAAACTGGAACTAAAGAACCTTCAATTGCAGATTAATCCTCATTTTTCTATACAATACACTCGAGACTATAAGCAGTATCGCTGCGGTAAACAAAGGTATTTATTATAGGCGACATAGCAGGAAAGCTTGAGAAATCTTTAGATACAGCCTTGGCAAAAACTATGGGGACTTTGTTTTCTAAAAGGATGAACTAACCCATATAGAAAATTATATCTTCATACAAAAAAATGAGGTACGGAGATAAACTTGAGGTATTCTATGATGTGGAGACTGAGACTAAGTCTTGCCTCGTACCAAGGTTTATCCTGCACCTATAATCGAGAAATTCTATCCCACACGGAATCGCTCCAAGGACTAATGGTGGTATAATAGAAATCCGTACTGAGATTTGTGAAGGCAACCCTATTATAAGAATTGAAGATGACGGAGTAGGTATGGATGCAGAGAAGGCAGACTATATAAATTATGTTATTAACTCTAAGAGAACTGAAAGTGATGAGAACTCAGGAGTTGGAGTTAAAAATGTGAACCAAAGAATCAAATTTGTGTACGGTGATGAATACGGCGTAAGGCTTTCAAGCTCACCTAATCAGGGCAGCAGCTGTATCATCACTATTCCTGCAAAAGAATCCGGAATGGGACTGATATGTATAAAATTTTGAGTTGTAGATGATGAAAAACCTCATAAGACAGGGAATAATAGCACAGCTTGAATTCCTTAATTATGGGTTTGATGAAATACTTGAGGCAGATACTGGAAGGTCTGCACTTAAAAGTTGTAAATGAAGTAAAAGCCTGACATTGTAATTACAGACATATCCATGCCTGAAATGGACGGACTTAGCTTTGTGGAAGAGGCAAAGAAGGAAAGGAAGGTACTAAGTTCATACTTCTAAGCGGATATGCAGAGTTTTCCTATGCCCAAAAAGGCTATATCTCTTGGTATATCAGAATACTTGCTTAAGCCTGTATCTAAGGACAAGCTGAAGGAGTGCATTGACAAGGTTATCTATGAGCTTAAGAGCGAGAAAATGATTAAGGAGGCATCCATTCACAAGGGGATACTTACAAGGGAAAAAGGCTGAATACCTTTTTGAGAAGGACTTTAATCTTCTTGTAAACAGTGTAGATAGTGGCGACTATCCTTTTATTGAGGAAAAACTATCCCTATCTTCTAGGCGAAAAGGAAGAAACCTGTCCATACTTTTATGTTTGGCATAATAAGCATACATCAAAGCAACTTTGAAAATGGGAGCTTCACTCAGGGAGAAATAGACCTTTTAAGATTTTTCCATCAAAAAAATGTCTTTGCTGAGATTACTACCAAGTCGGACAAGCTGATTGCAAATAACTTGACCAATAAAAAGTGAACTCTTTATTTTGCTTTATTCTCCGAATGAGAAGAGATTAAGAAAAGACTCTGAGAAAATATTTTTAGGTATCCAGGGCTGTGCTTGAAAAATATATGAATATAATATTATCTTTCGGTATGAGTAAGCCTACTAAGAAAATAAATGAAAAGAGTCTCAAACAGGCAGAAAAAGCTCTCAATCAGGTTATGCTCTTTGCTAAGGCAAATATTTACTTTTTATGAAGATATGAAGGATGTGCCCTATTGAGAGTTTTCCTATATCGGAGCTTAACAATCTCGAAAACTATATCAAAAGAAAAAGAGATACAAAAGGCTAAAAATGTCGCTCTTGATATATTTTTCAAAGGATACGCTTAGAAGATACGGAATTAACTATCTGAGGGTTATGTGGGTGAGGGTAGTCAACTCCTGCTAAGAAATTCTGCTGATTATGAGGAAAATGATGTTGAGACCATACTTTCAGCCTTTTCAAGGTCGGGGAGGTTTGAAGACATAGAAGAGGTCAGGGAGGAACTGACTTCAATCATAGAGGTTTCTCTTAAGAAGAGTGGAGACAAGGAAAAGACTGCGGATGAAAAATCCTCTCTGCAATAGAGTTTATGAAGAATAATTTTAACAAGGATATAAGTATAAATGACATTGCGGAAAGATATGACCTAAATATCAATTATTTTTCTGCCCTCTTTAAGAAGAAGACGAACAGCTCGCCGATTAATTATCTTACGGAACTTAGGATAAAGGCTGCAAAGGATTATCTGAAAAACACAGACGAGAGTGTTACAGACATATCTAAAAAGGTGGGTTATGAAGACAGCCAGTATTTTTTTAGAGTATTTAAGAAGTCAGAGGGAATAACCCCTCTTATGTACAGAAAGCAGGACAGAGACTATGGGATTCATAGTCAGTTATAGTAACTTACATTAAAGTAAATGACAGGAAGCTTGTGTATATTAACACAGTAGAGGATTTTCACCTATTAGGAGGCTTTATGGAAGAATTGTACAGGGTAAAGGGAGAGCTTAATTCGGGCTTTGTAGGTCAGATAACCTATACTATCTGCCTGCCTTATAAGTGCAGTGAGTTAGATATTTGCCTGAAGTTTTCAAAGCAGCATTTTCCATCAGCGGATATGGTTCCCTTGGAGGAAATGAAAGAATTCTGCAAAAGAGAGTATGGCATCAGCCTTGGAGAAAATGATGAGGAAGCACTTGACAACTGCCTCCACAATATGAAAACAGAGATTCATCTTATGGCAACCCTTAATGACGAGTTCATAGGCTGTATTCATAAGCAAAGGCTTGAAAGGCATATGGTATTTTCGTCTTCTAAGCTATCGGAGGGCTGTATAATGCCCGAAAGCCTTGAGGGTGTGCTAAAGGTCACTGTACTTGTGTTCAATGTGCTGATGGATGAAACCCCTTATGAGGTAAGCGTTAAAGCGCAGAGAGGAGAGCGATGTATAAGAGGCTTGAACTTCACAATCATACCACAGAATCCGACAGCTCTCTTAGCTGTAAGGAATTGCTTGAAATCATGGAGGCTGACAGGGCGGATGCCTTTGCAATCACAGACCACAACACCATATCGGGACATTCTATTATTAAAAAACTCTTAGATAATGGGGATTATAAGATAAAATGTATCTACGGTATGGAATATACGACTTATTACGGTCATATTCTCTGCCTGAACCTCCCTGTCTATGTGCCTTGGGACTCAATCGACTTTTTTAAGCCTGAGCTTTTGTTTAACCGCCAGAGCTAAGGGAGCCTTAGTTGGGATTGCCCATCCTTTCTCCTTTGGTGCACCTTTTGCAAAGGGATGCAGGTTTGAAATGAAGGTGAAGGACTTTTCTGCCGTTGATTTTATTGAGGTATTTAACAACCCTGAACCCTTACACGAAGTAAATGAAAAGGGACTCCTCTGGTGGGAGGAGCTAACACTAGATGGCAAGAGGCTTGCAGCGACCTGTGGTATGGATTTGCATGGTCACTGGGACTTGGACAATCAGTATGCCACGTATATCGAGGGCGAGGAAGACGGCGATGTTGAAGCAGAGCTATCCCGCGCTATAAAGGGTGGTAGGACCTGGGTGTCAAAGGGAATGCTTCTTATATGCGAGTATTCTAAGGAAGAAAACTACATTAAATTAAGACTTTTGATGCTAAAAAGCCCGGCTTTATTTACTCCGAAGACGGCAGATATATAATTAGTTTAAGAGGCAAGAAATGGGCTTATTACAAAGGAAATATCTGAGAATGAAGAAGTAATTCTTTTCCTTGATAAACTAAAGGGTGAAGATATAATCATACCTAAGCTATATATTAAAGATACGGACATAGAGAACTTGGTTTGTATCTCGCCTGTGGTAAGGATTTAAGAGAATTATAGGGTTTGGAAAAAGTGAGTGTCTTGTACATAAGACAAAAATGATGGGATATTGTCTGTGTGCAAGACAGAAACTGTACTATATTGTCTTGTGTAAGACAATATAGCAAGAAGACTAAGAATAATCACTTGGAATACCTCTGATTATGGAGCATTTAGTAAACTTAGAACCTCATCACAATGCGAATTGCATTGTGATTACAAACAGCTAAAGAAGCTAAACTTAGGGAGAACGGAATAGAAGTAAAGGTACTTCCAGCCAGGGAGTGGATGTTAGAATAGAGAGGTCGGAATGAACAAGTTGATTAAAAAGTCTGGGCAAGGGCGTTATAATAATGCTTGTAACCTTGACTTTTGTAATTGTAGTATTCTGCTATAGGCTACTCATAAGGCAGGATACAATCAGCTCTATAGCGTATTCCAGCTTAAAAAGCAAAGATGATTATAGAGTTTATATCAAGGAAGATGGTAAAGTATGTGCCATTTTTTGGTAATAGATAATGGATATGAAGAAGGAAGTACTCTTCTTTTTAAGGGAGGAAAACTTAGCTGAAACAAAAAGGATGAATGAGTATAGCTCATACTATAAAGACAGTGAAATAGACAGGTACTTGAATGGTTCATATTATGAGAATCTTAAAGAAATTCACTCTCTTATAGAGAGTACTGCGGTTGAAATTTACGCAGAGGCTTCAATTGGACGCTCAGGTGACGAGACTGAAAAAATAAACAGGAATATATTTTTGCTTTCTGATAAGGAACTATCATATGATTATGGAATAGAAGGTAAAAGCACTGAGGTATTTTTAGAAATCAGGATAACAGACTTAGCTATTTAGATGGGACTCCGATGGGATGGTTACTAAGAACCCCTGTGACATCATATCTTTCGGCAGTGTGTGAAGTAAGTTTTGATGGTAAAATTAGTCTTGGCAATTCTTTTGGCAAACATGGAATCCGTCCGGCATTTTTGTGTCGATTCTTTAGCAAAAATAAAAAAGAAAGAGGGTATTATTGATGGTAAAAAGTGTATGTTTTGGAGTAGGATGTTGATGTTATTTATATGCTGTTTAATACTAATACAAGGCATTTTTCAGCCGGATTGAAGTGATGGCACAATAGATAATAAAAGAAAAATGATGGTGCCCAAAAGTTTTGTATATGGCAATGGACATAGTGCAAAAAATGTTATTATAGGGATAATTATTTTTGAAAATGAATCAGATAAAATTTAATTAGTGTCAGTGCATTTTTCTCCTGACTTTTGATTTTTGATATACGCTTAATAAAGCGTGTTACATCATTTGCGCCTTTTCTTGTAGGTTTCAGGATCATTATTTTTAAAAGCATTTTTTGCATGTTCAATCAGACGGTTCCTTATATTTCTCTGATATTCCATCATTTTTCTTGAAAATGAAACAATAATCTTTTGAGGAATTACAGCTTTTGATTTTTGATAAAAATGTCATATTTCTACGGTTTATAGAGAATTATTAGGTTTGAAAGTGTCGAAGAACCACGCAACCTATAGTTGCATTTAAGTTGAAAAACTACTTTCATGCATTTGTAGTAATTAAAAAGAGTTTTCATATGCATTTTAAAATGATATCAATTATAATGATAAAGCATTAATTAATGAAATTTAGGAGTATACAAGCAGATGGTTGGACTGTTATATATTGTTTTCTTGCTATTTTGTTATAAATTGCAAAAATATTTGTTCAGATAAAATTTTAATAAAAATGATTATCCCATCTCTTTTTGTTTTATCGATTGTTGGGTGCATATATATTAATGATAGTATTAATCATAGCAATAATCTTATAGGTTTTTCAAATGATAAAAATGCAATAATAAGTCAAACGCATAATTCGGAGACTTATAATAGTTATAGCATATCAAAAGATTCCACAGAAATTGCCACCATTACAATTTCAAGAAAAGTGCTATCCTCAAGTGATTTTTGCTTTTGATAATGTTAATATTAAATATACCAACATTATCATTTTATTATATTCATTTTTACAGGTAATAAATTGAAATCAATAACAACAACTTCATAATAAATGAGCACTACTTGTCAAAATGCAATTTCACCAAAAAAACTTAACCACATGGATGTGACTAAGAACCGTTCCCAGCACCAGATTAAGAATGTAGAGTACTACAGAATCCTTGTCAGGAGTATACTAGGTATCTTCTAGAATCTGTTCTAAGTCTTAATACTAGTATAGAGTAAGCTAACTGCGAAAATAAGATCAATTTAAAGCGAACGTAAATTTTACGTTCGCTTTTTCGTTCCTTTTGTGCTATAATGCGATTGATTAATGGAGACAGATTGAAGACAATAGTGTTGGAAAAAGTTAAGCAGTAAACCAATATATGAATTTCACAAATAATATATGGGAGAACTGATGAGGGAAACAAAAACTTGGAATTTAAAGGAAACAGTATCAAATACATTTCCTAAAGACAGTGAGTGCTTATGCTAATTACGGAACAGGAAAGATAGAATTTGGAAGAAAAGATGATGGGAGTGTCGTGGGGATAAAGGATGTAAAAAGTACCTGCCTTAATATTGAAAACATGATAAATGATTCTATTAAACCTGCTCTGACTACAGTTTAACGATTAGTGATGAAAAATATAATAACACTAACAGTAAAAGAAGGAAGTTATAAACCATATTTTCATAAATCAAAGGCGTATAAAAGAAACGATAGTGCTACTATTGAGGTAGATGCTCTAGAGTTGACAAGACTAATACTTGAAGGACAAAACAAATCATATGACAGCCTTACCTCTTCAAAAAAAAGACTGGAGTTTAAGGTTTTAGGAGAAAAATTAAAGAGGGTAATGGGGGTAGAAAAACTTACAAAGGATTTACTGATAACTCTTGAATTGTATAACAAGAGGAAGGCTATACTATTGCGGGAGAGCTTCTGGCTGATAATAATGATTTTCCGGGGATAGACATGGTTAGATTTGGAAAAGATATTAATACCTTTTTGGACAGAGCAGAATTTGCGAGAATATCCATACTAAAACAGTATGATAAAGCTTTAGAGAAATATAGACAGTATTATCAATATGAGGTTATAGAAGGTTCTTTGAGAAAAAGATGGAGAAAATACCGGAGAGAGCTTTTTAGAGAGCGGTAGTAATGCTCTTGTACATAGAACACTGGGATATTAGGTCAAATATAAATATATCTATGTTTGATGATAAAATAGAAATTATTTCACCCGGCAGACCTTCCAAAAAGGATTGACCAAAGAAGAATACATAGACGGACAAATATCAGTTCTTAGAAATCCAATAATTGGAAATGTATTTTTAGACTGGGAATTATAGAACGTTTTGGAACTGGAATATATCGTATGTTTGCATCATATAAGAAAAGCAAAACTAAACCGGTTATTACTGTATATGAAAAATTCTGTAAAACTGTCACCCCTGTATTGAGAGTGAACTGCCTAAACTAAATGATGATGAATACAGCATTTATAGTAATCTGGTACAAAGATCACTTACATCATCTGAAGTCATGGAGCTAACAGGATTTGGGAAAACAAAGACAGTAAGGATACTTAACAGCTTATTGAAAGGAGGCTATATAGAAAAAGCTTGGTAATGGAAGAGGAACAAGATACAGTGTAAATGGTTTCTAAGAATCATTTGGCAAAATCGCAGAATCTGTAATGCATCCGATATCATTTAACAGGCTTACCAATATAATTAAAAAGTACCGGTACAGCAATAGGCAAAGCAGACGGTAATCTAACTATAGGCTATATGCTTGACTCTTATCTTCTATTCGATGTGCAAAAATTATCAGCTTAAGCTGGTAGATAAAGAAAACCATGTCTAAGTATTATTTTTATGGATACCGGCCTGTTAGGGCTTTTTCCTCCCAAACGCAAAAATGCCAGTGATTACCGGGAAGCGAAGAAGCAGAGTTCCTCCAAGATGGAATAGAAGTAAAGGTACTTCCAGCTTGGAAATGGATGTTAGAATAGAGGCCGAAAAAGCGAACGTAAATTTTACGTTCGCTTTTTCAGCCTTTCTAAAGAACGTAAAAATGATTTGTAATTATCTAATATTTGACATTAATAGTAAAATTAAGTATAATATCTATAATTTTTACTACATCGAAAGTGTTAGGAGGTTAGTGGATGGGACTATATGATTTCATGGTTGAAAAATATGGATATGATGAAGTTATATTGTTGAATGAAATATATTATAAAGAGTATTCCAAAGCCTGGATAAAAAGAAGTGAAAAACTATGTGCTGAAGATAAACTGTACGCTTTGATAAAGGCGTTTATTATATACCAACAGAGACAATATTAGGTAAAAAGTGACTTAATCCCCAGAAAGGTAATAAGGAAGAAATATATAAATGATGGAAGTAAGACTATTGGTTACTTCTCAGGGACAACACTTACCAATAGCCTTGGCTTATCAATGCAGGTACCTAATATTATAGAAATATATACGAACAACGAACAATCAAGGGAGTTAGGGAAGTGCCGATAGGGAAACAGAAGGTTATTCTTAGGCGCGCACGAACTGAAATTAATGACGAGAATGTTTCAACAATGTGCTTTTTAGAATTGATGAACTTTTACGGATTCAACATTTTATAATGACGAAAAAAAGAGAAAAAGTAATTAAATATATCAAAGAAATGGGAATTAATAGGAAAAATTCTACAGAGTAGCCCTTATTTCCCGGACAAAGCAATGAGAACAATGGTTGAAAGTGAGTTAATTTATGAAATTGCATAATGACAATAAATTATTTGAGCAGACTAGTACTGCTGACAGCCGAAGACAAAGGAATAGAAGCTGGGAATAGTGAGAGAAAGACTACTATGTCACTGCATTTTTAAAATCATTTGTCGAAAAAGCAACTGATGATAATTTTCAAGGGAGGAACTTCGCTATCAAAGTGTTATAAGGTCATACAGAGGTTTTCGAAAGATATTGACCTGAATTTATACAATGACAATAAACCAACTGAAAGCCAGCGAAGGAGACTCAAAGCAGATATTATTGACACAATAAATGAGCTGGATTTACACTCATGAATGGAGAAAAATAAGGAGTAGGAGGGACTATAATAAGTACATTATTGATTTAAATCGATTTTTGAATTTGAAAACTTAAAAACAATTTTTGATAGTTGAAACTGCTGTATTTATACCTTCATATCCTATTAGACCTATGGCGCCCACTTTGCATGATATATGATTATTTACTTGAAAAAGGTAGAGAGGATATTATAGCAAAATACACGTTGGAATCCTTTTGAGATAAACGTACAGGATATCAATCGTACCCTTTTATAGATAAAGTGCAATATGACTCACTATCTGCTGGCAATATAACTGAACACTCAAGGCATATTTATGATATATATAAACTGTATGATGAGATTATATTAAATGATTCTTTGAAGAAACTTTTTGTCGCTGTAAAAGCAGAAAGAAGCCCCCACGAAATCTGCTTGTCTGCAAAAGAAGAGTGTTGATGTTAGAAGTACGCTACAAACGATTATCGACAGAGACGTATATAAAAATGATTATGAAACTGTCACTCAGGCTTTTTATTTTGAGAATGTTGCATATTCTAAGCTATTAAAAGTTTTAAGTATAATTGCTGGTAGTTCTTTGTTTGATTAAATTAGGCCGAAAAAGCGAACGTAAATTTGCAGTTTCGATTTTTCAGTATTTTGCAAGATTTCCAAGTTAAGTACAACACTTAGTAAAAAAATAGCAAAGCGACATTTTTTTCTAGATAAAATAATGAGATTATATCAATAAAATCAGACTGAATTTAACAAGATTTGGCCTTATTTTTATTGTTTTGTGAAGAAAAAGGATATAGCAATCAAGCCTGAATGCATATCTTTCAGGTTAAATGCAACAGGGTATCTGTCAGAGTAGGTGCAACACTCATGTTGTATGTAATTTGAAAAACTACAGAGAGGTTTTTGCAGAAGTAAATGCTGATGATTTTAATATGATTTTTAGAAGTTGGTATTGAATTATCAGATACAAATAACAAACAGTACTTGTTTTTGGATGAAATTCAAAAATGTAGACGGTTGGGAGAAGTTTGTGCGCCGTCTTTCAGATATGAAGTATAGGGTAAATATTACCGGAAGCAACAGTAAGATGCTTTAGTAGTGAAAATTGCGTCAACCCTAGGGGGAAGATTTATGATAGTTCAGATTTTCCTTATTCATTTAAGGAATATTTGACTGCAAAAGGGGAAACTAAGGATTTATATTGTAATTACTAATAGTGAAGAGGCAGAGCTTGAATACGAGGGGATAAAAGTTAAGGTAGCACCTATGTGGAAGTGGATATTAAAAGAGAATATTTGTGATTAAATAATAGAGGTTGTAGAAACGGTCGCAAATTTTGCGTTCGTTTTCAAAAACTTTTTGCGTCGCATAAATTGAATAAAATAAACAAATATAGCATGATTATTTAGAAAATAATTAGGCATATTCACGAAATATAAAAATATCAAAAAGGAGAGTGGAGATATCTCACTTGGTGTGCTATAATTACACTGTAAACAGCAAAATGTAAACAACAAAATGCACATTGACTGAACTAAATACCGAGTCAGTAAAACGGCCGGACACCCTAAATATACGGGAGGACTCGGAAAAGGAGACATATGCTAAACTTTATTTTTAAATTAACCCACATAGAGTATAGCATATATCTGTATCTTGTCAAGTGATTTGAAAGGAGAACTATATGAAATACTTTTCTATTACACTGGGGACTAGTGCAGAAGCAATCAAAAATTTGCCAAAAGAAAACAATGTAGAGAGTCGCTATGGAAGCTGGAATGATACTCTGAGACCTTGAACAGGTCAATTTACACTAACATAGAGAATGACTTTTATCTATACATTTACAAAGAAGATTCTGAAAAGATCTTAGGGTGCTTCTCTTATGATGATAGCAGATTCTTACATGAAGAAGCTTATGACTACATATTGAGTCAGCTAAGAGGGTATGGAATCAACAAGGTTGTGGAAGAGCCACGATGAAATTACAATGACTGCTTATTTTGATTTTTAATGAGGGCGAGAGGAGAGGCTATACCAGTAGATCGAAATATACGATGGATAGCAACACTTATGAGCTTTATCGCAATCATAATGACGGTGTCTTTGGTAGAAACGAAATATATCGTTATAAATATGAAGAAAGGCTGGTTCGTATACATAATGAACGAGAATGCTTCATATATGATAAGAAATCAAAAAGAGCTGGAGAACATAGAACCCATAGCAATGCTTCTGACTATCAGGGAATATAGCCCATTATTTTATTGCGCCCAGAAGCAATGAGGCAGACTTTTTAGCATAACTGAAAGGCTCTTGGAAACCTTATTAAAAGCAAAGAGAATAAAGAGCAGGCGTATGGTAGTAATAACTGAAATAGGACCTGAATCATGGAGAGGCAATAACTATCTTGAAGAGATAATTGAGACTAACAAAGGCGGCAGCATAGTTTTTGACCTTTCTGAGAGGTTTGGACACAGCCCTACAGAGTATGCACAAGTATGCAAATATATAGAAGGGCTTGTAAAAAAGTATAGGAAAGATATTCTTTGTATTCACCTACAACATAGATAATCCCGGTTTTTCGTATTATCTTCTCCCTAACTTAGCCCAATATATAAAAGCCTGTAAGCCTGAGAGAAGGAACTGCCGACAGGAAAGGTGGAATCAAATACCGAAAGCCTTATTAAAGACTCTGAGTACAAAAATATGCTTATCAGGCAGAAGAATACTTGGGAAATTATCCCCGGTGATAAATTTACGCAAACAGATATAATAAGGGCTTATGACCGCTTTTGAAGCATGGTGTCTTAATAAGAATATAATTAAAAGCCTATAACTTTGGTAAAGAGGAGTTTATGTTGACAGAGATGAGAATGCAGAATCTGCTTATGGAAAACTTCAGAGCCTTATAGGGCTTAAAAACAGTAAAAGAGCAGATAGATAGTATAATAGCGACTCACCGTGTGGAAGCAGAACGAAAAAGTGCAGAGGCATTAACTTTAAGTCATCTTCAATGCACATGATTTTTGGAGGCGACCCGGGTACAGGCAAGTCCGTAGTAGCAGTGCATAGCAGGCATTACTAAGAAAAAGGTGTAATCAAGAGCGGAATTTTTGTGGAGACCAGCGGAGTAAAATTAACTCGAGCTGGGATGTGAATTTGGTATAAGAGAGGCTTTTTGAAGCGACTAAAGGTGGTGTACTTTTCATTGATGAAGCGTACGCTCTTACAAGTGAGACGGCCACTACAACCTGTCGCAGGAAATTGAAAAATAGAAGAGATGAGGTCATAGTGATACTCAGCCGGTTATAGCAGAATGAAAGGGTTTTTAGAACAGAATGAAGGTTTAAAGAGCCGTATCCCATATTGGGTGGATTTTCCAAACTATCTGACAGAGGAGCTTACAGAGATATTTAAGTTGAAGTTGAAGGAAAGGGACTTTACAGCGACAGAGGAGGCCGTCAAAGAAGCATCTTATATTTTTAATAAAGTAAGATATACAGAAAAACTTCGGCAATGGACGCTTTGTTCGCAATCTTTTTGAAAGCAAGATAAAGAACCAGTCAGTGAGGTCGCTAAAAAGAAAAGGGAAATATAGAAAACATAGGGAAAGATGACCTTTTTATCCTTGAAAAAAAGTGGATATATTTATGCCGGTGAGAATCTAATCAAAGGAAAGAGTACCCGGTACTGCGCTGAAGGAACTTGAAGCTATGGTAGGGCTTGAATCAGCTAAAGCCGTGATAAAAAAGGCGGTTGCAGGGCTTAAGCTTAGAAAACTTTACATGGAAAGAGGAAAAAGAACAGCAAGGCCTGCTCTTCATCTTACATTTACAGGCAGGCCCGGTACAGCGAAAACAACAGTTGCAAGGCTTTTAGCTGAGATATTAAAAGATGAGAAAGTCTTACCTTCGGGGAAGTTTATAGAATGTGGCAGGGCAGATCTTGTAGGTGCTGTGGTAGGCTCTACGGCAAAAATAGTCAAAGACAAGTTCAGGCAGGCTGAGGGTGGAGTCCTTTTCATAGATGAGGCATATAGTCTTGTAGAAGATGTAAGGAATGGCTTTGGCGATGAGGCTATAAACACCATAGTACAAGAGATGGAGAATAAGCGTGAAAAACTGGTTGTGATTTTTGCAGGCTATGATAAACCGATGGAAAAATTCCTTGAGAGGAATCCCGGTATGAGTTCCAGAATAGCTTTTCATGTGAAATTCGATGACTACACTGAGGATGAACTTCTTGATATAGCAAAAAGCTAATGGTCTCAAAAATGGTAAGGACTATTACAGAAGAAGCTATGAAAAAGCTGAGAAATATCTGCAAAAAGCAAGGACTAAAGAGGGCTACGGCAATGGCAGGTTCATAAGAAAAATCCTTGAAGAATCGCAGATGAATATAGCTGAGAGGCTATATGGACTGACTCCTGATGAGATTACTGAGGAAATGCTTACAGTGATTGAAGCGGATGACATAACAGAGTCGGAGGAAGAAGAAACTGAGACAAGAAAGCTTATAGGGTTCTGTGGCTTAAGTAAAAACCTAATGTTAAAAATATAACAAATTAAAATAAGTAGAGTAAAGAGAAATGGGTAAACATACTTGTTTTCTCTTTTGCTTTTGCTACAAACAGATTGAAGGAGACCAATATGAAAATAATCGAATGGAATATCAATCAAAGAGCTAGCAAAGAAACTGAAATAAAAGATTGGGTGATTGAGGAGATTCAAAAAGACAGAAGCAGATATAATTGTACTTACTGAATTTAAAAAGACTGAAAAGTGGAAAGAAAAAACTGAGCAAGTTATCAGGGTATTATATATTTAATAATAGCATTGAAGAGGAGATGGAAATGAAATTCTCATTGCAATAAAAAGAGATTATAGCTTTTATTGAAAAGAAGAATTATTTGATGATGGATGGGAGACTTTTACAGATAAAAGTGGTATGTTGCGGTAAAGAGTATACGATTATTGATATAGAAGCAGAATTCTAGTGGATGGTTGCAAAGAAGATAAGACAGCAAAATGCAGAGTTTAAGAAAAAGCAGTTTGGAAACTTGAATAAATATCTACAGGAATTACCTGATGATGAAAATGTTATAGTAGTAGGGACTCCAATTTACGGGAAAATATGTAAAAGAAAATGAGACAGAGTATCCGATTGCGGAAGGATATAGCATTAAGTCGCCCTCAGTTCAATGAAAATGCTTTTGTGTAAATGGAGCTTTGTTCATCATAATAAAAACAGAGTTGCAATAGATTTTGCAATTTGCAAAAATGTATATGTAAAAGATACCCACTATTCTTGGGATTATCTGGACAGGATTGATAAAAAGCCTGAAGACTGGAAGAGTGAATGCAAAGGAACTCCGGACCATGCAATGTTAGTTTTGAGTTAAGCAAATAAGTGAAGATACTGATAAATATTTTAAAGGAGGCTTATATGCGTTTACTAATTGATACAGAAGATAATTTGCATATGGGATATGGTCTACCCTGGGTATATGATGGGACTGCTTTAACTCAGGCACCTGAAAAAGAGTTTTCAAGCGAAACAGAGATAGAAAAATCCGGAAGAACTACAGACGCTGGTAATTAACTGTGACTTATAAAGCTATGATTTTTATAAGCAAGATGAAAAAATCTGACACAGCTTCTAAATTTATAAAGGCAAAAATGTAAAAGATTTAGACTTCCTTAAAGACCTTGTAAGGCTAGACCACTTCTATCTTGCAGGCTCAAAAGTGCCGTCACTTTAAAAAGCCTTGTGGAACTGATACAGTTAAAGGAGGAACTTTATCTGAAAAGAAGTAAGAGGGCGGAGATGAGATGGATACAAGGCTATATTATACTTTATCCTGTAAAGCGTATCATATCAGATGCTTACGAGGGAGATGGAAGTGAGCTTTTTCATAGAAATATTTTGCCATTATGATTTATCAGTAAATGATAACAGAATTGAACTAAAACCAAGAAGGAGATTTGTTCCGGGGAGAAAAGAAGAAATCTTGAGTAAATTTACCTGATGAACAGAGTGGAGAGAAAACGGGGAATTTATACTCGTTTTTCTTTTCACTTTGTGGTATGATGGAGGGGATGTGAAAAATATGGAGGTGGAGAAAGATGGGAAAAAATATATAAAATGATGAAGATAAACAATGGAAGAAATTTGAAGATAAAGATATTTATTATAAAACTTACAAAAGCTTATTGGAATTATATAAGTTTTTGTGAAAAATTGAATGATGATCCAGATGCAGAATTAAAAAGATAATAAAAGAAAAAAATATGACGCAATTGTTGATTTGGAAAATGACGACAATAAAGGTAAGTTGGATAAAGGATTTTATGCAGTACAAAGTTATATAAGACAATATAATATATATAAAAAAATATTTAAAATGGATAGAAATGGTCAAGAAGGATATTACATAAACTATAAGGGGAAATTTTGGATTGTAAAAGGACGAATTAAAGATAGTTGGAGAAGTTCTAAATTCTTCTACGACTATGCTGGAAAAGATATAAAGAAGATATTGGTGATAAAAATAATTTTTCTGAACTGTCTAAAAATGTTTTTCATTTAGTAACAACAGTAGGAAATGTTATGCCGTGGCCTATGTATTATGGCTATCGTCCTGTAAATAAAAGAATTAGATATAGCTACAAACAAAATTCCAATATTATATTGGGTTGTATGGTAGAGTGAACAATACAGGAATTGATAAAAAGTTGGATTAAAGCATTTGTTGAAGGACACTATTTACAAGATTTTGTAACTGATGATATGGAAAAAGCTCTTGAGTTTTTGAATTTGGATAAAAGTATATAAATTAAAGGATGATAATGCTTTTACAAAACTGGGGTTGAAAAATATTGCAGGGAAAAAGGGGAGTGTAGGAGACGATGTAGAAAAAGTGTGGAACCTTTATTTTTACCGAGCGTCAAAAGCAATAATGAAAAGAAGTTATAGAATATTAAAAGAAATAGATGGAGATTTTTCGCCTGAACAGAAAAAGAGTTTAATGAGAAATTCCAAGAATTTTGTGAAGAATATAAAGTAAAGCAAGAGCTAGAAAAAAATTAAAGGAATATTTGGATAAGCATGAAGACGAAAAATAAAAATGTAATGAGACTGACGAAATAAAAAGCATTGATAGACAAACTATAAGGAGCAAGCTCATGAAAGAAAAAGAAGAATGGAAATCCTACCTAGGCACAAATCCATGCCCAAAATTCTATACCCATTCTTAAGCGATTACCGAAAAGTATATGAAATTAACAGGGCTGAGGTAGCCTACGAAGGTATCAGATACTACGCAGGATAGTTTGATTCGGATGGAGCTAGAGGAGATACAGTCTGTCCTACTGGAATCCGCAAAAAAATTATTTGAAAAAGGTATTTTTGTGAAAAAGACAGATAAAAAATATCATAAATATGAGCATGAGAAAAATAAATTTCTTTGAAAATGAACTGATTAGATTTTTTTAGCAAGTTAAATATAATATTAAAAGGAGAAAACCTGAATGAAATTAAAAATATGTAAAAAAACAGTCCTGTTATCATCAATTCTTGACGACAGGCTTAAGCGTGTTTACTAGAAACCGGACTGTCGGATTATGGTGTGGTTAAAGTTTATGCAAAGAAAACATCCGTTAAGAATAAAGTAAAAAGATAAAAAAAGTGTTAAAAGACTTCAAGCCTGTAATAGAGCAGGGAGGTAGTTTGTGGACAGACCTTTATACTGACAGCAAGAATAATAAAATATACATTTCGATAGAAGATTTTTAGTGAGTTGGAAGGGATGCAACTAAGGAGGCAAAAATAAGTGTTAATTTGAAAGAAAAAGTTGGTAAAGGTAAATGTAGGTAAAAAACACAAGTTTAAATTAAAAATACTCATATACCTAATAACATTTATGGAAATCCTGAAAATATAACGCTAATGTGGATGGAAATAAAACTGAGGTTAAAGGATATATGTAAAGTCAGACTCATATTGGTCAAAAGAAAAAGTACTGTATGTGGATTTTTGACGAACTGGCAGAAAAAAACTTGACTTGATTCATAGATAAGGATATTTCAAAGAAAAAAATATCTGCTCATACAAAACTGCCTGAGAATATGATTGAGTTAAAACCGGAAAAATCACCTATTGAAAGTTATGTAGATGATAATAATACATCTATAGGAAGTTATAATATAAATGACATATGGGCACTCTGCTTGAAAATTATTTGTATGAAGAAAAATGGTAATTTGGTAAAAGGTTGAGGCGATAGAGGCTAATAATAAAAAGAAATTAACAGAGTCAGTGTAAGGAAATATGATTCGACAGGAAATCTGCTTGAAACAAAAGAGGTACCATATCAAGGTGAAGAGTTTGGAGGTTTTTACAAAGGTGAAGAGTACAATTACCTTATTTTTGGAAATAATAATGAGGAACAAAGTGATAGTAAAAAGTAATAAAAGTAGTTAAATATGACAGGAATTTAATGAACTTGGCAAGCTTTCGGTAAATGGAGCATATACAGTATATCCGTTTTATGCAGGTTCTTTAAGGTGTGCAGAGATAGGACAGACAATACTCATACATACTTCAAGAGAAAAATATGACGGACATCAGAGCCAGCTGACTGTAGCTTTTAATGAAGATACAATGTCGCTACTTAATGCTGATGATTTAGGTGCGTTTCAGAGAAACCATCAAAGTTCTGATTTTTAATCAGTTTGTTATGGATGACGGAAATGAATTTATAGCGGTTGACCATGGTGATGCATATCCAAGAAGTATAAAGGTTAGCTGGTTAAGGACAGAAGCTTTTAGAAGAGGAGCACAGACCTACTGGAGAAGGAAACCGGTACAAGATTATAGATAGAGGTCTGCTGTCAACTTCAAAGTCAAAAAGAAATGCTTAATATTCTGGAAAAATCGGAGCAAATCAAACAGGAGTATCTATAGGGTTCTGCTTTTAAATACGGCAAAGTAAAGTACTTGTCGGAGTGAATAGGATTGACTATTCAAAAAGCAACAGGTTTTGATAGCTTTAATATTACAGGTAAAGATGTAGATAAAAAGAGATGTGGTGCTTTATTCTCTGGACAAAAATACCTTAGAAGTAATTGAAAATAAATATACAGATTATACATGTAGATAAAAATACTACCTATACTGCTCCTAAGATGGTGAAGCTTGATGAAACAAGAATTATGCTTATTTGGAATAAGTTAAATCTTAAAAAGTTATAAAAGTGTATTACAATATCTGATTGTTGATGAAAACGGAAATAAGCTTTTCTGAAAATAAAATCTCTGGAAAAATATGAAAATAGCAGATGAGGGCTCGATAGTCTATAATAATAAAGTGGTATGGAGTGAATATAAAGCGGGCAGACTTGTTTTGAATACTATACCGCTAGAGTAATGTGGATTAGGATTTTGGTCTGTTATTAGAAACTTATAAAAGTAGAAGGAGATTGATGACAATGGAAAGAATACAGTTTTATCCAAGTGATGAGCTTAATGCAGAGACTTAGAAAAGATAGTGAAAAAGGAGTGAAGGTGAGCGTAATAGTCACAGATATTTTCGAAATGCTTGATTATAACCTTAGTGATGAAAAAGAAGGCAAAATATCAGAAGCTGACATAGAAGACATAGTATTTAAAAGGAAAATATCAGAATATATAAATGACCCTGATAATGTGGAAAAAGAGTTTGAACTAAGCGAAATATCGCCTACATTTCATAATATACAGATGACTTTATGCAGGGAGAGCCTAGGACACTAAGGGCAAGGCTTGGCAAAAGTTTTTAAGCTGGTGGAGAAAGGTGAAGGAGAATATAGCAAGGTAAGGCAGGTAATGACTAAAAAAAGGAACACCAAAAAGAAGTCATGAAAAATAGGTCGGCAATGTATAAGGTTGTAATTGAATAAAATAAACAAATATAAAAAGGCTAAAAGAGAGTTGAATATACTCTCTTTTAGTGCTATAATAATAGTGCAAATAACAAATCTGCACATTGACAATTAAATACCGAATCAGTAAAACAGCTGGACACCTAAATAAATGGAGGAATCGTAGAAAAGATAGATTTCAAGGAGAAAAAGAATGAAGAGTAAATTTGCAGTTTTTTTAGACATAGACGGAGTGCTTAATCTCCATTACCTGCAAAAGCCACTCCATGACACAAAAAAGGAGTGGATGATCTGAGGATAGAAGTACTTGCTAAAGCAATAGGGAAATATAAAGATACAGAGCTTATTCTTTTCATCAGACTGGAAAGACTTAAGAGAGGATGATGAGGATTATGAATATTTAGTTAAGAAATTAGCAGATTATGGACTTAAGCTGGTTGGAAAAACAGAAGAAAAGGTTGGGAAATAAATCAAAAAGGGGAGAAGGAATAATGGATTATCTGGATTCACATCCCGAAATAATAGAGTTTGTAGTCTTAGATGACAATGAATTTGACTTTGAGAATTATAGCAAGATTTGGGACAGGCTGTTGCTTACCTGTGATGAAGACAGAAGTGGTAAGATGAACTGGGGAATAGAGCAGGCGAGATACGCATCTAAGAGCCCTGCAGTAGAGACTATGATATTTTTTAGACTATATTAAAAGGTCGCAGATAAGTGACATAGACTGCCCTGTATCTGGTTTAATGTAGAAACAAAGGATATAGATAAGTTAGGGAATCTGGATACAGAGAAAGTTGGATATCTTTTTCAGTTTGAATAGATATTTGAATTCCATGCTAAAATATAAAGGGAGTAAAATTTGACAAAGGCACAAGTTAAAAGCAAAAATAGCTGAATATAATAAAGTACATAATTTGAAAAGTCAATTAATTAATACACACAATAAACCTATTCTTGAAAAAGGATATGGATACTTTTTACTTTTTGGTATAATGTACAAGCACCACAGGGGGTAGAGTGTTCTCTATTTCTTTTTGATGAGTGTATGGAAGTTCGTGGATATTATAGTGAATGTATTGCAAAAGAGCTTCAAGAACATCCGCATAGAATCTCTGAATTATATGAAGTTTTCAAATTTTATAAATGCTCGTGTTTGGTTTTGATGGTTTATATTATCCAAGAGCATATATGACAGTAGATGGATTGTGTGATGTGGCAATAAACTACAATAATTCAATATGAACATTTTGAAATGGCACCGATAGAAACGATGGAATATATTACATGTTACTACCCGGAATGGTTAGAAAAGATGGCGATTGCCCCTATGTGGGGTTAGCCTTGGTACGTTTAATGCTTTGGAGGCTATTATGTATATTAAAGCATGATATTTTAAATGAGGAGATAATTAATGAGAAAAGAACTTGAACTTAAATTACAAGAGGATTTTCCTTTCATGCTACAGAATAGAATAGAAAGTGAGCATAATATTTATAAAAGTGGGGATTGAAATGTTCTGGCGGATGGTATCAGCTCATTCATGATTTGTGCAGGGAGATAACTGACAGGTATGCAGTGGATGAGGTTTCAGTAGATATTGTAATTCAGCAGATTAAAGAAAAATTCGCAAGTTTACGATTTTACTATTCATATAAAGATGCGCCCTGCCCAATACAGGCATTTGATTTCCTGGAAGATGGAATAAGCATACGATTTCAACCACCAGACACAGGTGGTAATGAAAAAAATCAAAAACTACGGAGTGATATTGCTCAAATTGTTCGCCGTTATGAGGAGAAAAGCAAAACTATTTGTGAGGAGTGTGGTCAAGCGGGCAATATTAGGGATGGACATGCCTTGGAAAAACATTGTGTGATGCTTGTTATGAAAAATTATCTGCAAAAATATTAAATAAAAGAAATAAGGTGTGTTTATCAAAAATGTTTATCAAAATTGTGACTTTTATTTGACTTTTGCTAGGGTTACTCTTGTAATTTCAAAGCCCCTATGCTATAATGATAAACTGTCATAGCATATATTTAGCTATAGTTTAAGGAGGATATTATTTAATATGAGCGCAAAGATCGAGAATTTAGAGCAGAAGAATATGGTAAAAGCTTACCATTGAAAGAGAAGCAAAAAGAATTAGAGGAAGCAATCAACAAAGTATATCATAAGCAGAAGAACAGAATTGCTGTTCCGAGCTTCCGTAAGGAAAAGCACCTCTTGCTATGATTGAGAAAAATGTATGGTGCAGAAGTATTTTTTTGAGGACGCTGCTAACGAAATTATTGGTGCAGCATATGAAGAAGCTGTTAAAGATAGCGATTTAGAGATAGTTTCACAGCCTGAAATAGAAGTAACACAGATCGAAAAGGGTAAGCCTTTCATCTTTACAGCAACAGTAGCAGTTAAGCCTGAGGTTGAGCTTGGCGAGTATAAGGGAGTTTCAGTTCCAAAGGCTGATACAAGCGTTTCAGAAGAAGAGCTTAACAATGAGATTGACCAGGATAGAAATAAAAACGCTAGAACAATCAAGGTTGAAGACGGTGCAGCTGAAAATGGTGATGAGACCGTAATTGACTTTGACGGATATGTAGATGGCAAGCAGTTTGATGGTGGTAAGAGCGAGAATTATCCTCTTACTCTTGGTTCACATGCTTTCATTGAGGGCTTTGAGGACCAGATCGTTGGCCACAAGGCAGGAGATGAGTTCGATGTAAATGTAACCTTCCCTGAGGAGTATCACGCAAAGGCTCTTGCAGGAAAGCCTGCTACTTTCAAGGTAGTTCTTAAGGAGATTAAGCGTAAGGAGCTTCCTGAGCTTGATGATGAATTTGTACAGGATATCAGCGAGTATGATACTGTAGATCAGTACAAGGAAGCACTTAAGAAGAGAATAGCTGAGCGCAAAGAGAATACTGCTAAGAGTGCGAAGGAAGAGGCTGTTATTGATAAGGTAATCGAGGCAGCTAAGATGGATATTCCTGAGGCTATGATTGAATCACAGACACGCCAGATGGCACAGGATTTTGCAAACAGAATCCGTCAGCAGGGACTTAGCCCTGAGCAGTATTTCCAGTTCACAGGAATGACTCCTGAAGCATTTATGGAGAACCTTAGACCACAGGCTCTTAAGAGAATCCAGAGCAGACTGTACTTGAGGCTATTGTTAAGGCTGAGAATATTGAGGCTTCTGAGGAAGATTTCAACAAAGAGCTTGAGGAGATGTCAAAGGCTTACAATATGGAGATTGAAAAGCTTAAAGAGTCTATCGGTGAAGAAGAGAAGAAGATGATGGCTGACCCTAGCAGTATCTAAGGCAGTTGACTTCATCAGAGATGCAGACTGTTGAGGCTGATGCTGAAGAGGCTCCAAAGAAGGTCGCAAGAAAAGCCAAGAAAGAAAAAGAAGAAACAACAACTGAAGAATAATTAGAATAGTACCGGAGGGAAAATATGAGTTTAGTGCCTTATGTCATTGAACAAACCAGCCGAGGAGAAAGATCATACGATATTTACTCCAGACTTCTGGAAGACAGAATTATCTTCTTGGGCGAAGAGGTAACAGATGTATCGGCAAGTGTTATTATTGCTCAGTTACTCTTCCTTGAGGCAGAAGATCCTTCCAAAGACATACATCTTTACATAAACAGCCCTGGTGGTTCAGTTACCGCAGGAATGGCTATTTATGACACCATGAATTATATCAAGTGTGATGTATCTACCATTTGTATGGGACTTGCGGCGAGCATGGGAGCCTTCCTTCTGGCGGGCGGTGCAAAGGGCAAGAGACTTGCACTTCCTAACTCTGAGATAATGATACACCAGCCTTCAGGCGGTGCAAGAGGTCAGGCTTCTGATATCAAGATTGTAGCGGACAACATCATAAAGACTCGTAAGAGGCTTAATGAGATGCTTGCAGCCAACACAGGCAAGCCTTTAGAGGATATTGAAAGAGATACAGAGCGTGACAACTTCATGACCGCAGAAGAAGCCAAGGCTTATGGTCTTATTGATGAAATAGTTACCAAGAGAGCATAGAATAGAGGAATGATATAGATGGCAAAAAGTAACGAACAGGGCAAATTGAAGTGTTCTTTTTGTGGTAAGCCACAGGATCAGGTTAGAAAGCTCATCGCAGGTCATGGTGTATACATCTGTGATGAGTGTGTAGCCTTTTGTTCTGAAATCATCGAAGAAGAGTTTGAACTTGATGAGGCTGTAGATGGCTTCAATCTCTACAAACCTGAGCAGATTAAGGATTTCCTTGACCAGTATGTAATAGGCCAGGATGATGCCAAGAAGGCTCTTGCAGTAGCGGTTTACAACCATTACAAAAGAGTTTCTATGGGAAAGAGTCTGGATGTTGAACTGCAGAAGAGCAATATTGTTATGGTTGGACCTACAGGTTCAGGTAAGACTTATCTTGCCCAGACCTTGGCCAAGCTCCTTAATGTGCCTTTTGCAATAGCTGATGCGACGACTCTTACCGAGGCAGGCTATGTGGGCGAGGATGTAGAAAATGTACTTCTAAAGCTCATCCAGTCAGCTGACTACGACATAGACAGAGCAGAACACGGCATTATCTACATAGATGAGATAGACAAGATAACCAGAAGGTCCGAGAACACCTCCATAACCAGAGATGTATCTGGTGAAGGTGTTCAGCAGGCACTTCTTAAGATGCTAGAAGGAACGGTTGCTTCTGTACCGCCTCAGGGTGGAAGAAAGCATCCGCATCAGGAGTTTTTACAGATTGATACAAAGGATATTCTTTTCATCTGTGGTGGGGCTTTTGATGGAATAGAGAAGATAATCGGCGCAAGAATTGATAAGAAATCCATCGGTTTTGGTGGTGAAAATAGAGGATAAATCTAAAAAGGATATATCTGAGCTTCTTAAGCAGATTGCACCACAGGATTTTGTTAAATTTGGTATGATACCTGAGTTTATCGGGCGAGTGCCTATAATAGTTACTCTTGATTTACTTGATGAAGAAGCGCTTATGCGTATAATCACAGAGCCTAAGAATGCTATGGTTAAGCAGTATAAGAAGCTTCTCGAGTTTGACGGCGTTGAGCTTGTATTTGAGGAAGATGCCATAAGGGAAATAGCTAAGCAGTCAGCGGAGAGAAAGACCGGTGCAAGAGGTCTTAGAGCAATAATGGAAAAGACCATGCTTGACACCATGTTTACACTTCCTTCTGAAGAGAAGGCTGTGAAGTGTATAGTGACTGTGGCAGCTGTAAAAGGAGATGAAAAGCCTCAGATTATATATTCTGATGACAAGCCTCCTAAAAAAGGAATAACACTTAAGAAAAAAACAACTAATAAAGGCGAAATAGCATAATGGAACAGATGTCTTTTTGACACAGGCCGTAATGTTACTCCTCTGGCTGACAGGTTAAGGCCGGAGGAGTTTTCTGCTTTTGCAGGACAGGAACATTTGATAGGCGAAGGTAAGATACTTGAAAGCTGATAGAAAACGATAATATTACATCTATGATATTCTGGGGCCCTCCCAGAGTAGGCAAAACTACACTTGCAGGAATAATAGCGACCAAGACTCATTCGCAGTTTATTAACTTCAGTGCGGTTACAAGCGGAATTAAAGAAATCAAAGAGGTAATGGCTAAAGGCTGAGGAAACCAGAAAAATGGGAATGAAGACGGTCTTGTTTGTAGATGAGATTCACCGCTTCAATAAGGCACAGCAGGATGCCTTCCTGCCATTTGTGGAAAGAGGAAGCATAGTGCTTATTGGTGCAACCACTGAAAATCCCTCGTTTGAGATAAATGCCGCTTTGCTCTCAAGATGTAAGGTATTTGTACTTAAACAGCTTACAACAGATGATATTGTTAAGCTTTTAACCAGGGCATTGAAGGATAAAAAAGGCTTTGGTATGCTAAATGTTGAAATTGCAGATGAACTGATAAGGGCAATAGCATTATTTTTCAAACGGTGATGCCAGAACTGCCCTCAATACCCTTTGAAATGGCGATAAACAACGGAGAACTTAGCAAGGAAAAAAACTATAGTAACAAGGGAAATAGTAGAGCAGTGTACAGGTAAAAAGGCCTTGCTCTATGATAAAAACGGTGAGGAGCATTATAACCTAATCTCTGCCTTACATAAATCTATGAGGAATTCTGACCCTGATGTGACCATATACTGGCTTGTGCGTATGCTTGAAGCTGGTGAAGAGTCGCTTTACATAGCCAGAAGGGTAATAAGATTTGCCAGTGAAGATGTGGGACTAGCCGATATTAAGGCTCTCCTCTTGCAGTAGCTACTATCAGGCCTGTCATTTTATAGGGATGCCTGAGTGTGGGCTAAACCTTATGGAGCTGTAACCTATATGGCTCTTGCCCCTAAGTCAAATGCCATGGAGTGGGTTATTATAAGGCAAGGGATGATGCCGCTAAGACATTTTCAGAGCCTGTACCTCTCCACATAAGGAATGCGCCGACTTCTCTCATGGCTGAGCTTGATTATGGTAGGGATATCAGTATGCACATAATTATGAGGATAAGATTACTAAGATGAAATGTCTGCCTGAATCGCTTTTTGACAGGCATTATTATGAGCCTGATGGCATGGGAGCAGAGAAGGAATTTAAGGAAAAACTGGAAGAAATAAGAAGATATAGGGAGGATTAGAATGATATACTTAGATAATGCAGCAACAACGAGAGTAAAGCCTAAGGAGGTTGTAGAGGCTGTGTCTGAGGCACTTACAACCTTAGGTAATGCAGAGAGAGGTACACATTCAGCCTCGCTAGGTGCCTCCAGAACTGTATTTTCAACAAGGATGAAGTTAGCTAAGTTTTTTAATGCAGAAGGACCTTCCAATATAGTGTTTACCATGAATGCAACTGAAGGCCTAAACATTGTAATTAAGGGATTGTTTGAAAAGGGTGATGCTGTTATATCTACCTGCCTTGAGCATAACTCTGTGCTTCGTCCTCTTTATCAGATTCGTGATGAAGGTGTAGGGCTTTCCTTTGTGTCTGCTGATAAGCTTGGCAGGCCAAACTATGAGGACTTTGAGAGACTTATTAATCCTAATACCAAGGCTATTATTACAACTGCAGGCTCCAATCTCACAGGCAATCTTGTGGATATAAAAAGGGTTGGAGAAATTGCAAAGAAGCATGACCTTCTCTTTATAGTGGATGCATCTCAGACTGCGGGGGTATTTCCTATAGATGTGAAAGAACTGGGTATAGATATCCTTTGCTTTACAGGGCATAAGGGACTGCTTGGACCTCAGGGTACAGGTGGTATTTATGTAAGGACAGGGGTCGATGTCCGCCCTTATCTTTCAGGGGAACCGGGGTACAGACATATAGTGAGCATCAGCCACCTGAAATGCCGACAAGGCTTGAAGCTGGTACTCTTAACGGCCACGGAATAGCAGGGCTTGATGCAGCCATTGATTATATCAATGAATATGGAATTAGTACAATCCACGACAAAGAAATTTCCCTTATGTGGAGATTTTATAATGGTGTAAAAGGATATCAAGGGAATCAAAATCTACGGAGACTTTGAGACTAGCGACAGATGCCCTATAGTTTCATTAAACCTTGCTGATTATGAATCGGGTGCTGTAAGTGATGAGCTATTTGAACGCTTTGATATAGCAACGAGACCGGGAGGCCATTGTGCGCCTCTTATGCATAAGGCACTCGGAACTGTGGAGCAGGGGGCTGTGAGATTTAGCTTTTCTCATTTTTAATACAGAAGAGGAAATTGATACAGCTATCAGTGCCGTAAGGACTCTTGCAGAGGAATAATTGTTTTACCTGATATAGGCAGAACACTTTATAGACTATACCTATAATTGACCGTATTTATAGGTATAGTCTATTAGACTATTAGAAGCAAAAATGGTAGACTTTAGTAGTTAAAATAACTCTTGAACACATACCGTATGAAGAAGTATCCACATTTTACGGTAGAATAGTAAATTGTGGATATATTTGAGAGATATGCGGGTTAAGAGAAACTATAATATATGTGGAGGTTAGTATGGAAAAGAAACTTGATTGTAAAGGGATGGCTTGCCCATTGCCTGTAGTAACAGCAAAAAAAGCTATGGAAGAGTTTACAGAAGAAGGAATTGTAGAGGTTACAGTTGATAACGATACAGCAGTTCAGAATCTCTTAAAAGCTTGCGACTAAGAGTAACTTCAAAAGACGAAGCGAAAAGAAGTCAGATGAGGAGTTCGTTGTGCGTATAGAGGTTAAGCCTGATGCAGGCGTACATAAGAGCGAAAATGCAAAAAAGGAAGGACCAACAACTGTAGTTATCTCTAGCTCTACAATGGGAAATGGAGATGACGAACTTGGCAAGAACCTTATGAAGGCATTTATCTTTGCACTTACCAATGTAACTCCAACTCCTGACAATATCATTTTCTACAATGGTGGAGCGCATCTTACTGTAGAAGGCTCTGCATCACTTGAGGACCTTAAGAACCTTGAGAAGGCGGGAGTAAACATTATGACTTGCGGAACCTGTCTCAATTTCTACGGAATAGCAGAGAAGCTTCAGGTAGGACAGGTATCCAACATGTATGATATTGCGCAGACTATGGCTGATTCAGGTCTTGTAATCCGTCCTTAAGAGGTATAAATGAGAGCAAAAGAAGCAAAAATAGTAGTGACCTTTAGCAACACAACAGATGCCATGAAAATGGAGACTTTGTGTGAAGAAAAAGAATGTACCAGCAGGATGATTCCCTGTGCCTAAGGTAATCTCAGCCGGTTGTGGACTCGCTTGAGTGTTCTGCTCCTGAAAATGAGGATAGAATAAGAGAGTTCTTAAAGAGGCAGGACTTAAAGAACAGGCTATACATAGTTGCCTAATCTGATTGACAGACCGCAAAAAATGAGATATAATATTCCCGTTGTCTTTTTGGGGGCGGTTAGGTAACTGGTGTGCCTCCTGGTCTTCAAAACCAGTGTAGGGCGCGTTTGCGTCCCGGGTGAGTTCGATTCTCACACGCCTTCGCCAGAATATATCGGAGATATCCGTTTTGGGTGCTGTTTATGCAGTGCCCATATTTAATGATACAAGTGTCAAAAGACAATTAATTCTCTGGCAGGTAAGCTATAATAAAATTTTTATTGCAATTGATGCTTGTTCATTTAATTTAAGTATAGGAGATATAGATGAGAATATTAAATATAATCGCTCAAAAGCCTATGTCTACAGGAAGCGGAATTTATCTGACCGAACTGGTGAGAGTAATGGCTGAACAGGGACATACTCAGGGGGTGGTTGCAGGAGTGTATAAGGAGGATGTTATCAGTCTTCCTGATGCTGTGAAGTTTTACCCTGTATACTACAATTCTCCTGAACTGCCCTTTAATATATTTGGAATGTCGGATGAAATGCCCCTACGAGAGTACCCGCTACTGTGACATGACTTGCGATATGGAAGAGAAGTTTAAAAGGGCATTTTTAACGGTGATTGAAAGAGCTGTGGAGGAGATTAAGCCTGATATTATCTTATGCCACCATCTCTACCTCCTTACAAGTATTGTGAGGGAGAGATATCCTCAGCATAAGGTATATGGTTTCTGTCACAATACCGATATCAGGCAGATGGGCAAGCATAATCTTGAAAGAGTTATATTATAGAAAAATGTAAGAAAGCTTGACAGGATATTTGCGCCACAAAAGGCTCAGGCAGATGAGGTTGTAGAAGCCTATGGTGTAGAGGAGGATAAGATTACTCTTGTGGAATCAGCTACAATCAGAGTATATTTAATGCTAATGGCAGGACAGAGGAAAATAATGTAAAACGCCTTCTCTTACCGGAAAGGTATCAGAGAAAAGAGGGTAAATATGAGCCTCTTAAAATGCCTTAACAAGCTGGATATTCCTAAAGAGAGGCTGATGCTTACCTTGGTAGGTGGTGCAGGAAATGAAGAGGAATATGAAATAATAAAAAGAATTAGCAAAGAACTGTAAGTATAAGGTGGAGTTTACAGGAAGACTAACCCCTCTTCAAGTTGCGGACAGATATAGAAGCAGTGATATCTTTGTTCTGCCTTCATTTTTTTGATGCCATTCCTCTAGTTGTGATAGAGGCTCTTGCCTGCGGTATGAAGGTGGTGCTTACAACACTTCCGGGAGTTCCTGGAATTTTTTCAGAATAACGCACCTGAGGCTAATATAAGATATGTTAAACTTCCAACTCTTGTAAATATGGACGAGGCTGTAAAGGGAAGAGCGCCTGAATTTGAAGACAGGCTTGCAAAGGCTATTGCTGAAAGCGTGAATGATGAGAGTAAGGTTAATGCTGACTGTGTGGCGAATCTCTCATGGGAGAATATATTAAAAAAAGTACTGGAATAAATAAAAGCGGTACAAGAAAAGAATGCTTGGTTACAGTGTTCTTTCTGCAGTAGTCTTCTGCGCACGTTTCTAAAAGGGTGAAAGTCCCTAATCCGCCCTAGTAGTGGGAAGGATATAGCCGAAGACAAGGGTGTCCATCGTGAGGTGGAATCTGAAGGAAGTCGGATGGCAAATCTCCGGTCTGACGAATAGAAATCACATCAGGCTATGGCTAAGGATAAAGGTCTGCACAAACTGAGTCCAATAACTACTCGGAATTAGCTATGGTAAATGTGGCAGATAGGGTGGGGAGAAAGAAACGTGTGGTACCGAGGGAGGTCTCGCCAGTGGAGGAAACAGAGTAAGAAGCCATAGTAACAACGAATGGCAAGAAGTCAGCAAAAAGTCATAGTACCATTACGGTTGCAAACATAATGGGAAGGACTGAACTTTTAGGAGGTGTTAGTAAATGAATGTAACCAATGATGGAGTTAGGGACAGACAACTTCATATAGAGGACTATCTGCAAATGGTATCTGCGGAACAGAAAGAGTATGCAGAAGTGTCCGACCATCAGAGGATTACTGAAAGAAACGACACCATCACAGATTTTCAGACGGACGAACTGATGGAAGAGATTTTATCAAACGATAACCTTAACAAAGCGTACAAAAGGTAAAATCTAATAAAGGAGCAGGCGGAGTGGATGGGATGAACGTAGATGAACTTCAGCGTTTCTCAGAAACAACGGAAAGCGACTTAAACAGCAGTTGATGGAAGGGAAATATAGACCCCAATCCTGTCCGAAGGGTAGAAATACCGAAAGAAACAAAGGGTGAGTTTAGAAAACTGGGAGTGCCAACGGTTGTTGACAGAGTTTTTCAGCAGGCAATCGCACAGGTGCTAACTCCTATTTACGAGAAACAGTTTTTCAGAAGACAGCTACGAGTTTCGTCCAAACAGAAGGGCACACGATGCACTAAAGAGGTGTCAGACAAACGTAAATGATGGATATGTATATGTGGTAGATATGGATTTAGAGAAGTTCTTTGATACAGTATGCCAAAGTAAAGCTTTATTGAAGTACTATCACGAACCATCAGAGACGGAAGGTTATATCTCTTATTCACAAGTATCTCAATGCAGGAGTGATAAGCAGAGGAGTATTTGAAAGGACCGAGGTAGGAGTACCGCAAGGTGGTCCACTTAGCCCGTTGCTTAGCAACATAATGCTAAATGAGCTAGATAAGGAATTGGTGCGAAGAGGACACAGATACGTCAGATATGCAGATGACTGTATGATATTTTGTAGAGCAGAAAGAGTGCAGAGAGAACCTTACGCAATATCACGCCATATATAGAAGGTAAACTGTTTCTAAAGTAAACAAGGAGAAAACCTGGTGGAACATATCAGCAAGGTCAAATACCTAGGGTACAGCTTTTATAGGTACAAGGGGGAATGCAGACTGAGGATACACCCAAAGTCAGTAGCTAAGATGAAAGACAGAATAAGGGAACTGACAAAAAGAAGTAACGGATGGAGTAATTCATACAGGGCAATGAAACTTACGCTTTATATACGTGGATTTGTCAATTACTTTTGGAGCTTGCAGATATAAAGAGTATCCTTCCTAGAATTGACGAATGGCTGAGACATAAAAATAAGGACAATCTACTGGAAACAATGGAGAAAGTAAAGACTAAATTCAAAGAACTAAAGAAGTTAGGTGTAGATGAAGAGAAAGCGTGGATATGCAAATATGCGAAATGGAAACTGGTATTGTGGTGGATACTTTGTATTACAGACTGCATTTAACAATAAAACTCCGTGAACTCGGCTATCCGACATTCACAGAGTACTATATGAAAATATGTGAAAACTAAAGAACCGCCGTGTACCGAGACGGTACGCACGGTGGTGTGGGAGGTCGGTAGATAAAATAATTATCTACCTCCCTACCCGATTTTTAGTACAAAAAGAAAGCAGGTTCCCAGATGCCTGCTTTCTCCTATTCACATATGATGGTATTGTGTGAACCAAAGATGATATTATAATATAATATATCATACAATTTGTAAAAATTGTTTTATATGATATTAACACATGTTTATAGATAAAATACTATAAATAAAACCGTAACTATCCCATCACCGTTCAAGCACAGTTTAAGTAAAACGCTACTCAGCCTGTTTTATAAGAATTAGAGTCGCTATTTTTCTAGTTTGTTTTAATTATAAATTCAAGGGTGGTTATGAACTGGGTGGTTAATTCATCGGTGCCTACTTCCTTGTTATCTTTCCTGCAGACAAGTACCTCTTCCAAAGACTCTTAAAATAAGCTATAATCAAACTATTGGCAATAGTACATTTTTCCTCGTTCAATCTGTTGCCATCTAAGCCTATAAGTGGTTTTTAATATATCAAGACATCTGATGTTTATATTTTTCCCCACATACATGATATGTATTTTGGAAGAATGCTTGTATTCTTCATCAGGAAATATGCTGTAGTATTCTTCAAAAATAGCAGTTAAGTCATCACTGTGCTTGCCAAAGAAAAAGTTGTAGTATATCTCGGGATACTGAAAGGCATTTAGGCAGAAAAACGCCAAAATCTCATAAAAATTTTTCCTGCTCGCTTAAGTTTTTGTCGCTTAAGTCAGCTAAAGAATGGCTGTATTGGTCGAAGAACTTAACGGAAGCCAGTGAGATAAGGTACTCTGCATCCTTAAAGTACGAATACAGTGTTGAGTTATGAAATCCTGCCTTCTCTGCTATTTTTCTGATGTGAATCTTGTCAAATTCATCCTGTTCAATCATTTCCCTGGTTGCAACAACAAAGGATCGAAGCTTCTCATTCCTTTGCTCAGGGGTAGCTTTGTGCGCCATATTGAATGCCCTTCTTACTTATGTTATAATTTTAGATACAAGTGTCAAAAGTATAAAAATTCGATTGGGGCTTGCTTGCAAGAGAATTTATTATCTTTTTGACACAGGCATCATTTTATTATACCTAAAATAACACAAAATTCAAATAGAATTATAAAAAGTGTTGGTATTTACTGTGATTATTTTTAGAAGAATCTTGTAAATAATGATACATAGCGTAAAAGTATATACTAGATGAAAAAGGGAAGTTTATGAATGCAATGAACATTGAAGAAGATGAGTACGTAACTTTGTGGACAAGCAGGTATCGGAGATATTGGATGAAATAAAAAGAGTGCAGTGTGTACAAGGTTAAAGAAGAGTATATTAGAAAAAGAATGATACGATTTCTGATTATTACTAAAACTATACAAATGGTTTACAGGAGAGGCAAAAGGTATATATGTAAAGGGAGATTATCCAATATGGCTAAGTGTGGCAGATGAATTTAGGCTAAGGCCTGTGGAAGATACTGTTACCCTTAAGCTAAGAGTTCCAAGTAAAGAGGTGCTTTTTGTAACTACGATGCTGGGGGTATACTGTTAATTACTTCTATGTGCCTCTTGATGAGGGCTGACAAGGCAAGGCATAAGGAAGAACTGGTAAAGAATGGGCTGTATCAGATGATGAGTTGTTTTTAACATCAAAAGGGAACTTTTTACCCTTTGCTTAAAAAGAGGTGGTAAAAAGCTGGGAAAGAATATTTACACTTAAGCCTACTGACTTAAACGCCTGCACTGGTGGCTGTAACCCTGGGAGATTAAAAAGTGAATGGATAGAGGAGGTAGAATGCTATGAAGGATAAGGGGTGAGAGAGTAATTGTCTGGACTGCTAAAGAGCTGTAGTGATGGAGGCTATAGAGAGAGACGGAGTAAGCTATGTAAAGAAAGAGTACCTTGACAAAAATACGGAGAAACCGCTTGGATATTTAAGACAGCTTATGAGTTTTTGTTAAAGAGGCAAAAAGCGTGTAAATAAGCCTGATGAAGCGGAAAGTCCGATATGGGTATTTAAGGATGAGGTACTGTGTTTAAGAGCAGTGGGGCAACGCTTTTGAAGCTAAAATGTGCCTAAAGAGGAGATTATCTTCTTTGATTTAAGGGATTGAATAGATTCTTAACCTCGGTTATCTGGGTACTGAGGAGGAGACAGCGAGGTTTGCACAGAAGTTAAAGACTCAAGGGATGAAAAGACAGTCTGGAGATATTCAAGTCGCCTTTTTATCCGCTACTAAAGAGAGAACTTGTGGAAAGCTGGAATAAACTCTTTGACAGGAGAGCCCTTTGTGATAAATATGTAGAAGGTGCACTATGGATGATTAAAAAGAATGGATAGTTGAAACTTATACATTATAAAAAGACGTTTAAAGCGTCTTTTTATTTATCATTTTTACAATAAATGGCAAGATTATATTGACAAAACAGTATAAAATGTTGTATATTAGTTATTAGTTAATAAGCGCGTAATAAAGCTTTTTATTGTAAAAAAATTGCAAACGACAACTAAAATGAAAGGAGGATGAAATTCGTGAAACTAGAGATTGGAAATTTTTCAAGTAAAAAGATATTCAGTTTGGCGACGAATTATCCTACAAAGATGGTGTTCTCACCATCAACAAAGAAGAAGCACTTAAGATGGTGCGAAGATGAGAGAATTACAGAGGCAGAGCTTTTATATAGCTAAGCCTCGGGTGACAAGATTCGTCTTTGTCCTGTAAAAGAGGCTATTGAGCCTCGTGTACGTCTTGATGGAAAGGACTTTTCCCGGATATACCAGTCCTTTAAGACAGTCCGGAGAGGGCGCTCTTCATGCTCTTAAGAATTGTAGTGTGCTTGTTGTTGGAAGACATTGGGTGGTTTCAGGATGGTCTTATTGATATGAGCGGTCCGGGACAGAAGCTTACATATTTTGGTGGACTTAACAATATCGTGCTTGTTGCTGATACAAATGAAGAATTTGAGAGACACGAGCAGCAGAAGAAAAATGATGCACTCAGACGTGCAGGACATAAGCTTGCAGAGTTCATCGGAAAGTGCGTAAAGGATTTAACTCCTGAAAGCAAAGATGTATATGAGACAACCCTATTACAAAGCGTAGTACAGAGATTAATAAGCTTCCTTCAGTTGTAGCTGTTCTTCAGCCCACAGTCACAGATGGAAGCGCTTGGATACAATGACCCTCATTTACGGATGGGATATGAATAAGTATCTTCTACTCTTATGAGTCCACAGGAAGTACTTGACGGAGCTTTAGTTTCAGGTTCCTTCATGCCTTGCTCTTCAAAGTGGTCAACCTATGATTTCCAGAACTTCCCTATTCTTAGAAGACTTATGGAAGAAGACGGAAAGGACTATAACTTCTTGGGCGTAATCATGTCTAACCTTAACGTGGCTATGGATCAGAAAGAAAGAGCTATCCAGATGCTTGTTCAGCAGGCGACTGAACTTGGTGCTGATTTTGCCCTTGTTACAGAAGAAGGTTATGGTAACCCGGATGCTGACTATGTAGGAGCTATTGCTGCACTTGAGACAGCAGGCATTAAGGTAGTTGGCGTTGCTAATGAGTGTACAGGACGTGACGGTGCTTCTCAGCCTCTTGTTACACTTGATGAGAAGATAGTAGCTATGGTTTCCACGGGTAATGTATCAGAACTTATTGAACTTCCTCCAATGGAAACAGTCCTTGGAGAGCTTGAGGCACTCGGAAGAGACGGTAACTCAGGTGGCTGGGAAGGTGATGAGGTACTCGGACCTTCAGTAAGACCTGATGGTTCAATCATTATGGAAGACAACGGTCTTTTCTGTGGTGATATGATAGTAGGTTGGTCAACCAAGACTATGAAAGATTTTTAAGGAGGAAACATAGATGAAAAAGGCGATTGTATATATCAATCAGTTCTTCGGTCAGTTAGGTGGAGAAGATACTGCTGATGTAGCACCTGAGCTTCGTGTAGGACAGGTTGGTCCTGCGGTAGAATTTGATAAAGAATTGGAAGATTGTGAAGTAACACATACAATTATTTGTGGTGACAACTTATGGGTTCAAATACAGAAGAAGCAGTTAAGATTATCTTGGATATGTTAAAGGATCTTGAATTCGATATATTTATAGCCGGTCCCTGCATTCCAGGCCGGTCGTTACGGTGTAGCCTGCGGTACTATCTGCAAGGCTGTTAAAGAAAAATTCAATGTACCTGTAATTACTTCAATGAATGTTGAAAACCCTGGTGTTGAAATGTTCAGAAAAGATATGATCATCATGGAGGTGGCAACATCGCTTCCAAGATGAGACAGGATATCAAGGCTCTTGTAGCTGTTGCCAACAAGATGCTTAAGGGGTGAGCCTGTAGGGACCTGCTTTGCAGAAGAGGGATATTTCCTACCGGTCATCGTCATCAGGTATTCCTGAGAGCGGTGAGACTGCGACGAGACAGATTTATGAAGATGCTCCACGCGAGAATACATAATGAGCCATATACATCAGAGCTTAGTATTCCTAAGCTTTCGACAGAGTACCTAGCACCTCCTGTTAAGGATCTTAAGACAGCTAAAATTGCACTTCTTAATACAGGTGGTATAGTTCCTGTAGATAACCCTGACCGCATCCAGTCAGCTTCCGCTACAAGATGGGGAAGATATGATATCTCCAATATGGATAGACTTGAGGGCGGTGTATTTTAAGACAGTTCACGCAGGTTTTTGATCCTCTGTCGCAGAGCAGATCCTAACGTAATTATGCCTGTAGATGCAATGAAGGCATTGCTTAAGGAAGGCGTATACGGAAGTCTTCACAATTATTTCTATACCACAGTAGGTACAGGAACAACAGAAAAAGAAGCTTCAAGAATGGCAAAGGAGATAATTCCATTATTACAGGAAGATCATCTTGACGCCTGCATTATGGTCAGCACGTGAGGTGCCTGTACACGTTGCTGTCGCAACGATGGTTAAAAGAAATTGAACGTACTGGTATGCCTATTGTACGGATGTGTAACCTTATTCCTGTAGCCAAGACGGTTGGTGCCAATAGAATTGTTCCTACAATCTCTATTCCTTACCCACTTGGAGATCCTGCTACTTCCAAGGAAGATCAGTGGAAGCTTCGTTACCACAGAGTAAAGGTTGCTGTTGAAGCACTTGCTACTCAATTGAAGAGCAGACAGTTTTTGATGTATAAAAGATAAATATTTTGAAGCGTACTACCCCTGCCCTACGGGATAAACGGGAGTGGCTTTTTCATCTTAAAAATAATGGTTGATAGAATCAACGGAGGGATAACTAATGGGGACAAATACAATACAGTTTTTATATTTTTCAATTGTTCTTGCAGTAGTAGTTGCCGGTTGGGCGGTAATACTCAGTGATAATTTCTCAGCAGTTTCAGGCGCATGACATTTTCATTTTTAACAAATGACTTTGCCCCAGCTGTATCTTTTTGTGGTTTTAGCTTTTGTTGCCTTCCTTCTTTTCATTGCATTTAGTAAGTATGGCAGTATAAAGCTTGGAGCGGATGATTCTGTTCCGGAATACTCGACAATTTCTGGTTTGCCATGCTCTTTGGCTGTGGTATGGGTGTTGGTCTTGTGTTCTACGGTGTAGCTGAGCCTGTATCCCACTTTGTAAAATCCTCCTGCAGGAGCCGGTATTGAAGCGGGTACTCAGGCAGCTGCAGAATTTGCAATGCGTTCTTCATTTATGCACTGGGGCTTTGAACCTTGGGCTTGTTATGCAATTGTAGGTCTTGCACTCGCTTACTTTATGTTTAGAAAAATAAAGAGGGCTTTTTAAGCACAGTGCTTGAGCCTCTTATCGGTGAGAAAAATGTAAACGGAGCAGCAGGGAAGGTTGTTGATATTCTTGCTACTTTTGCAACTCTTGCAGGTGTGGTTACTTCTCTCGGACTTGGAACCATGCAGATAAGCAGTGGTCTTAACTACTTGTTTGGCATTCCTGCCAATATGAGAGTATATGTTATCATAATTATTGCAATCACTGTAATAGTTGTATGGTCTGCTATGTCAGGACTTGGCAAAGGTATCAAGATAATATCTGATGCGAACCTTTATATAGCTATTACTTTTATGATTCTTGCATTTATCGTAGGACCCTAAAGGTGCCTATCTTAAATGACCTTGTTAACGGACTCGGACAGTATTTACAAAACTTCGTACAGGACAGCCTTACAGTTCATCCTTTTGGAGATAACAGCTGGGTAGCAGGCTGGAGAGTATACTACTGGGCTTGGTTCATGGCTGGGCCCATTCGTAGGTGTATTTATAGCCTGTATATCTAAGGGTAGATCAATAAGAGAGTTCATCATAGAGTGTTATGCTTGCTCCTGCACTTGCGTCCCTTGTTTGGTTCTCAATCTTTGGAACTATGGGACTTAACCCTTGGACTAAATGGCACTTTACTATGAAAGAGAAAAATGGCAGATATCAGCGCCAATCCATCAGTTGGACTTTTTCGTAGTATTTAACAAATATCCCTATCGGATTTGTACTTTCAATAATTGCGATTGTACTCTTTGCACCTTCTTCATTACATCTGCAAACTCAGGTACCTTCGTATTGTCGATGCTTACATCAAATGGTAACTGAATCACCACAGGAAACAAGATGATATGGGGAGTTCTTCAGGCAGTTACTGCTATCGGACTCTTATGGCAGGGAGGACTCAAGCCTTTACAGACCATTTCTATAGTTGCGACCTTTCCGTTCATTTTCATTATGGTAATGACGGCAATTTCTACAATAAAAGCACTCAAAAAAATGATGAAAAAGTACAAAAAGTAGAGAATAGATTTAAAAAGTATTTTACAAATATGGTAGATGTGTTGTATAATAGAAGTGTATGATATTGTAAATCAAATTATTGAATAAAAATTTGGAGATTTTGCAATTAAATGCAAGATCTTAGCAAATTTTTGCAAATCATTTGGCTATATCCATATAACTTGGATTGAAAATGAGGAGTGTGAACTATGAGTAAGCTGTATGATGTAATTATTCTTTAGGGGCAGGACTCTGGCGGCCTTGCAGAGAGGCCTTTACGGTGGAAGAGCCAGACTTTCTACTCTTATCATTGAAAAGGGAAGTGATGGCGGACAGATAGCAATCACAGATGAGATTGAGAACTATCTGGACAGGTTCTTGAAGGAGAGAGCGGTCCAAGATCTTATTGCCAGAATGACAAAACAGTGTGAGCATTTTGGATGTGAACGATGTAAGCGACTACAGTTGTTTCTGTTGAGCTTAAAGGGTGATGTAAAGAAGGTTACCTGTAATAATGGTACTTATGAAGGAAAGACAGTTATTATTGCAACAGGAGCTTATCCAAGACCAATTGAGCTGTGAAGGAGAAAAGAGTTCGTAAGTACAGGGTGTATCTTACTGCGCTACCTGTGATGCTAACTTCTTCGAAGGCTTTGACGTATATGTAGTTGGCGGCGGAGACTCAGCTGTTGAGGAGCTATGTCTTACAAGTTTGCAAGAAATGTTACTATCATTCATGAGAGATGAGCTTAGAGTTTGCTAAGTCCATTTCAGGAGAAGGCTTTCAAGATTGAGAATCTTCACTTTATGTGGGATAGTGCTGTTACAAAGCTTTATGGAGACGGCATCCTTTCAGAGATGGATGTTAAGAATGTAAAGACAGGTGAGGTTACTCACATTGTAGCCAATGAAGAGATGACGGTATGTTTGGTCTCTTCGGTTTTCATCGGAAGAATCCTAACTCGGATCTTTTTCAAAGATACAGGTCTTGAGCTTGACGAGGAGGCTACTTCATTACTGATGACAATGTGCGTACCAACATCCACAGGTGTATTTGTAGTTGGTGATGTTAGAGTAAAGAGCTTCAGTCAGGTTGTAACTCTTTCGCGACAGATGGGTGCTATCAACGAGCAACAATGTGTGATAAGTATGTAAACGGACTTATCTAATTATACAAAGTATTACAATCTAATCTTTTTGTAGTACTGTATCAATGAAATTGGATAATTTAATAAAATACAATTTATAGGAGGACATAGATATGTTAGAAGTAAATAAAAACATTTGGACCAGAGTACTTGAGGCTGACGGATGTGTATTCGTTGATTTTTACGAGTGATGGCTGTAGTACCTTTGTCAGGCTCTTATGCCATTTGTATACGGACTTGCTAGTGGAGAGTTTGAAGGAGCTCAAATTCTGTGCACTCAACAGCAACACAGGCTCGTCGTCTTGCAATCGGACAGAAGATTTTAGGACTCCCTGTTATGGCTATCTACAAAAGGGTGGCGAGAGGTTGAAGAGCTTGCTAAGGAGAGATTGTACAGAGCCAGCTATCGAGCTATGGTTGAGAAGTACGCATAAGTAATGTCAAACCAAAAAGTAATTTAACCTATTGTAAAAATCTAGATACGTGGTTTTTACATAAGATTTTTACAATAATTATAGTGTATTCCCAGAGTATTGAAATTTTTATTGCAGCTGTGAGTAAAACTATGAGGTGTATGATAAAAATGCGTTTAAAACATATTAGCTCTAACGATATATTTCGAGAAACACTTTTGAAAGGAGAATATGATGGCTATCTTAAAAGACAAAAAGGTAGTAATCATCGGCGATCGTGACGATGTGCCAGGCCCAGCTATTAGTGCCTGTGTGGGGTCAGCCGGTGGTGAAAGTAATTTTGCATCTACTGGGTGCTTTCGTTTGAACGAGGCGCAGATTACATGGATCTTGAAAACCAGAAAAGAGTAGGAATTTTTCAGGAAAGTACGGTCCTGAGGAACGTAGTAGTAGTTCTTAGTGCGAGCAGAGGGTGGGCGGGCAGAGCGCTTGCGACTGAGACTGTACAGCTGGAGATCCTACTTTTGCGGGTCGATGACGGAGTTCAGCTGGACTCACAGTATACCATATTTGCAGACCAGAGATAAAAGCAGAAGTTGAGTCAAGCGTTTATGATGACCAGTTAGTATGATGGAGATGGTTCTGATGTTGACGGAGATCATTGAAGGATGACTAACATCGAAACGAGTATGTGCAAATATCTATAAATAAACTTTGCAATTTAAGAGTTAAGAGGTGGCGATGAGGTTTAACTGCCTCATCTATCATTTTTCTGATTATGAGTTTTTAATGAGTTTCAATTATCATCCATTGAGTATCAAAAATTACTTCAAAAATATTCTTACAAGAAAAAGAAATCAACATTTGGGGATATTTGTTATATAACCAAGTGCTTAGAAGGTAAAAAGCTAATAAGACGAGGTGGAAAGTATGAGACAGGTATTATTAGAAAGGAACAGGTTATGCACTTGCGCATACACCAAGCATGATAATTCACAGTGGTTCTACAGCTGTAACTGAGAGAAGATTGTTAGCCTGATTCAGAATTCTTAAAAGGAGTGTACCAAGTCATCTCAGAAGCTATCGAGGATATTTGATTGATTATTGGCCAAATCAGGTTTTACATTGCAAATACTACTCCTGCTCAGTTCAGAGGTAGAATTCCTACTTTGACAAGAAGATGGCGGGTGCTGGGAGATACGGTGAGAGTTTGGGCGAGGATTATGCCTGAGGCAGAGTTCCTTCTTTTTGAGTTGCAGGCTAGTGATGTATTTGAAGTAGTTATGCTTGAGAAGGCTGTAGGCGACTCACAAGGTTGAGCTTGCGGAAAGATCCTGTAATCACAGAAGATATAATGGCGAGAGTTCATGAGAGGTTTTGGAGCTTTCGAAATCAGGCAGTTCGTTAATAATGACGGTGCAGAAGGTCTCTATGTGGGGAGACACTTGTGAGGTGCGCGTTAAGCGTGCTCACGATATCGACGTAAACCTTTCAGGCTGAGGTTATGCAAGAACCTTGTAAAATAAGGCTCAGGCGTACTTGCGGTACTTCACTCACTTAAGAGCACAAGGCGTAGCTAAAGAAGATATTGAATACGTTATCGATTGTTCAGAAGAGGCTGTGGTGACGTTAACCAGCGTGGTGGCGGTAACTTTGCAAAAGGCTGTTGCTGAGATAGCTGGTCTTGTAAACGCTACTGGTTCAGATTCAAGAGGCTTCTGTGCGGGTCCTGACACGCTCTTATCGAGGGTACGCTTCCACTTGATAAGGCAGGTGCTTATAAGACAGTCCTGTAATCGGTGGTGGTGCGTACCTAAAGCTGGTATGAGACAGTAAGGATCATGTGAGAGGATGTTCCACTTCTTGAGGATTGTATTGCTTCTTTCTATTCTTTCATTGCTGAGAATGACAGTGTAAGCCCTAGAGTTAACCTTGGCGATCATTGGACGTCCTTACAGTTGGTACAGGTTCAGCTCCTCAGAACGTAATCAGAGCCTTGTTGTTGCAGTCCGCTTGAGAAAAGTGGGACTTTAAGATTACTGATATAGATAAATTTGCTACAGAGATGCAGAATCCTGATATTACTAAGCCAGCAGGTGCAGGAGACGTTCCTGAGGCTAACTATAAGATGATAATGCTTCTTGCTGTAAAGAAGGGTCAGATTGAGAGAACTGAGATTCCTGCTTTCAGTCGGAAGCATGTGGTCTTGTAAACTTTGCTCCTACTCAGGGACGCATCCCTTCAGGTGCTCCATATATCGGATTTGCTAGAGAAGATATCTTGGCCAGCAACATCAAGAAGGCTATGATGGTTGGTGAGGTTCACTCTTCCCTTGGAAGAATGACAAAAACCTTTTGACGGTGTTTCCTTACGTGATTCAGGCTAATACTTCTGTGACAGCAAGGAAAGCGGAGTATCAGAGGAAGAAGGTAAAGGACTTATAGCTAAGAGCTATGAAGGAGTTTGCGACATCTTTGGTAACAGAATAATCTGAGGAAGGTAGAAAATGTAATGGGAAAGAGGAATTGAAAAGATGATGCCGATACCTTCCTTGCAGAAATGGCTGAAGGCCTTGAAAGCAGGAAGCTTCAGAGAGACCTAAGATTGCGCTTACAGGTATGGGTTCTGAGCATGATGAAGAGACTACCATACAGATGCGATTGAGGCTGCAAAGACAGGAATTGATGTATACTACATCGGTACTCTTGAGGCAGGAAGGGTTACTACTGTTAAGGTTAGTAACGATGAAGAGGACATCATGTCAAAATGGACGAGAATGCTTGCATCCAGGCGGGATTGACGGCGCGGTTACAATGCATTATCCATTCCCAATCGGTGTATCTACACAGTAGGACGTGCATTACACTGGTGTTGGTAAGGGAATTGTTCATTGCCAATGCTACAGGTGCTTCAAGCACTGACCGTATTGGAAGGGTATGATAAAGATGCTATCTATGATCACTCACAGCTAAAGGCGTGGGATGAAAAGAGCCTGCAGTAGGTATTCTTAACGTAGACGGTCCAAGACAGACCGAAAGAGAGGACTTCAGGAAGGCTGACATCCGTTTCAGAAGTCAAAGCAGATCTGATGGGCGGCTGTGTGTGAGAGGTACTGATGTATTAGGGCTACTCCCGATATCTATGGTTATGGATTCACTTACAGGTAACGTAATGAGCAAGATGCTTTCTTCCCTTACCACTGGTGGAGCTATGGAAGCAAGTGGGTTGGATATGGTCCTGGTATCGGTGAGGATATAAGAACTTAGTATGATTATTTCCCGTGCTGGAACTTCTGTAATAGCAAACGCCATCCGCATAGTCTTGCTAACCTGAGGAAAAGTATTTGATGTAGCTTGATGCTGAGTTTAGAGAGGCGCCAAGTAGGCCGGTCTTGATAAGATACTTTCTGATACCAGGTCGCTCGTGAGAAAAGTCTCGCTCCAAGTGAAGACGACAAAAAGAGCCTCAAGGAAATAGTTACAGCTCAGATTCCCCGGCTGGGTTAAAGTTATGGATCTCGAAGATGCTGTTATGTACTTTTGGAAAGAAAGACTATCTATGCTGAAAGCGGTATGGGCTGTACTGGTCCCTATCATCAGAAATATCAGATGCAAAACAAGGCTAAGTCAGTTGAAGATACTTCAGAAGGCGGATATGTAATAGACTAGCTTTGCATGAGTAAGACAATATACAGATTTGCAGTTTCTTTACCATTTAGATAAAGATGGGACTGCGACCGTAAGTTGTATAAAGGTGAGAATTAAATGAAAAAGCGAAGTTTTGATAGATTTGCAATAATCCGTTGGTTAAGGAAAAATGAAGGCAATTTATAACGGCGACTTTTGTTGAAGGTGACATTCTTAATGTTATGGAAAAAGCTAAGAGACATGATTACATAAGGGTTCAGTACCTTACTCACCCACTCTCGGAAGCATCAAACTCGGACAGACACCGCACAAGTCTGTTTAGTGATCCACGTGTAGGAAGCGTGGACGCTGACTCCCTGCTGATGATAGAAGATGCGATTGATAACTGCAAAAAGTTTGTTAAAGAGGCAGATGAGTTTTAGAGAAGGAACCGATGAGGATAAACAGTTCATAGATTTTACTTTGATTTCAAGCAGATTGAGATCTTTTGAGCACGCTTAAATAGTTATATATTAAGACATAGTTTTTGGCGGCTAGAGGGTATACCTGCTTGTGAAAGGTTCTTTATTGATATTACTATAAATAACGAAAAATATGGCTTAAGAATTAAAATGAAATTCTAGCAGAAAAAGTTGCAGTATAAAAATTGCAATGTGAATTATTTGGTGCAAAAACTACAATTATCAGAAAATGAGATAAATAATAGGCATAACTATAGTAAAAGATATACACAGGCCCTTTTGTGCAATATTTAAAATAAAGCACGCTTATGAACGCGATTACATTCTAAAACTATCGAAAACTATAGAAAATACAGAAACTGTGCACTCTTTAGATTACAATAGTAGTGAAATATGATATAATATGGGAGGTTTCAAGTAGTATTATTTAATTTTTCCTATAAATGATTTAGAGTGTAGGAACGTGGATTTTAGTAATAGGTAATAAATTACTTGGGCTAGTTGACATACCACAGTATCCCTATGATTAAAACGAATTCAGACATTTTGAATTGTTTGAAAATAATACATTATAGTAGGAGGTATGAGTTGTGAAACTGAACTTTGGAAAGATTTTCATCAAAGACATCAATTTGCAACAACGTCAAAGATCAGGCGGAGTTCTGTGAACAAAGAGCTTATTAGATGGTTCTTGAGCAGGAGAACACAAATATGCTGACTTTGACGTTGCTAAACCAGACTGGGTCTAAGAATTACTCCTGTGAGACGTAATCGAGCCTAGAGTCAGTGAAGGAAACGTGCATCTTCCTGGTGTTGTAGCCCCTGTTGACACAGTTGGTTCAGGAAAGACCTATTGCCTTAAGGATATGGCGGTAGTTGCTTGTGGACCCTACTCGTTGGTTTCGAGGAGGTATATCGATATGACCAGTCTTGGAGCACAGGTATACACCATATTCAAAGTTACTTAACCTTTGCCTTATCTGCGAAGGCGATTGACGGGTTGCTCCCTCACGACTATAGCTTGCAGTACGTGGCAGGTCTTAATGTCGTTGCATATATCAGTGAGCTTGCAAGAAATCTTACACCTGATGGGACTATGGTAGTATGAGCGCCACATAAGAAGGCTTTGGGAAGTTCCACGGACTTCCTAGAGTTGGTTATGTACAGATGCTTGAGAGCCGAGGACTTCTTCGACACCTATGTACATGACATTGACGCAGAAGATCCTCCCTACAGTGCTTTTATCCAACAGAGATGATGGACGGAGCTATCATCTCCGGTAATGCGTTTCTTCTTAGTGATAAGAACCAGACTTATGCATCAGAACAGCCCTGTATCGAGGTTGACTATGCAGAGCACGGAAAGACAATCAACTTTAGTGTCACACATCATTACAAAACGAGAACGTATACCTTGCAGATAAGCGGCGTTCTTCAAAACCAGACAGCAAAGCTTTATCGAGATGCTTGGACTTGATGCTGTTAATATATCTGTGAAGGTTTTTGGTAACCCTAATACAGACCTTAGTATGAACTGTACAAAGATTGAGGCTAAGGAAATTAAGACTGTTATTATTACTGATGAGTATACGGGACGTGATGGTAAAGTCACAGTCACTTGCAGATGCAAATCTGTTTGCAAATGCTCTGTAACCAGCGGTAATGCTAACTGTGAGTTGTTATTCTTCCTAAAAGCTTGGCAGGTTATCGAGTACTCTTGCTTATGTTGACAAGATTGCCCGGAGCTAACGACATACCTTAGAGAGATGGTACACTTGAAGTTGAGCTTCAGGTGGTGCAGAGCTACAAACGAAATGGGATTTAATACACTTAGTGCGAGATAAGGAAAATCATCATGAAAACTTGGGAGTTGTTCATTATATCAACCAGTTCTTTGCCAGATTGGTGGCGAGGAAAGGCTGATTATGCAGCTGGGCTCCGCGTGGGAGAAAAAGGTAGAGTCCCCGGTGTGGCACTTGTTGCGAGTTTGAGAAGAAGCAGAGATAGTAGCTACTATCTATCTGTGAGAGATAGTTATTTCAATGAGAATCTTGATAAGGCTAAGGCTGAGATTATCGAGATGGTTAAAGTCCACAGAAACCTGATTTAGTTTATTGGCAGGACCCTGCATTTAACATGAGACGTGTGGCATTGCCTGCACTACTATAAGCGTGAAGTTAAAAAGGAGTTAAATATTCCTGTTGCTACAGGTATGTGACGAGAGAACCACGTGTAGACATGTTTCCAAGGACGAGTATATATCAGTATCTACTAAGAACAATCACAGCAGGGTATGAGAGATGCAGTTGAAGATAGGCTCCACTTGCTCTAAGCTTGCAGGAGAGCCAATCGGTGCATCTATGAAGAAGGATATTTCAACCAGAATCAGCGTGTTAACTTCTCGAGTCCAAGAGAGGCTCAAAGAGCAGTAGAGATGCTCCTTAAGAAGATAGCTGACAAGCCATTCGTTTACTGAGTGTCAATGCCTGTATTCATAGAGTGAGAGCGAGGTAAGGCTATCAAGGGATATGAGCAAGGGCTACAATAGCTGTAGTTACATCGAGTGCAATTGTTGTTCCCAAAGGGCAATCCGGACCACATTGAGAGCTCAAATGCTTCAAAGTACGGGCACTTGCCAGCGATGATGGTCTAGTGATACTCTTTGACACGGTACAAATTCAAGAGACAGCACACGGTGGTTTACGATCACCAGCATCTGCTAACGAGTTGGCTGGACAGAGTAGGCACCTCTCGGATGTACTCGGTGATATGGAGAAAGAAGGAGTTAATCGGCAAGCTTCACGAGGTTCTACCATTCAACGGTTGGTACAGTACCGCCAAGCTTGCATCAGCTAATAGTTCGAGTGAAGAGATTGGACAGAAACTTCTTGCGACAGGAGTGCAGTCTGTTATTTTAACCAGCAACGTGGGGCACCTGTACGTAATGCTGCGTGCAACGATGGTTAAAGCAATTGAAAGCAACAGGGTATTCACGTGGTTCATATCTGCACCAGTAACACCTATTTCACTTACTGTTGGAAATGCTAACAGAATCTGACCACCAGCTAATTGCTATCCACTCACCCATCTTTGGTAATCCTGCATTACCAGCGGATGAGGAAAAAGAACTTCGTCGTAAGACGTGGTTCAGAAGGCGCGATTTGATGCACTCTGCACAGAAGCTGATAAGCAGACAGTACTTTGATAAATAATCAGCCCGAGCTTGCATCCCTCACTGGGCGCTAGCACTAGCCAGATACACTCAGAAAAATACCCAACAAAAAGTCTCAGACTTTGGTTGAGGTCTAGAGGCTACCGATGATTAGAGGAGGGAGAGGCGTGACAGATTTAACGTGAAATTTTGTAATGGCTTTGACGTCGCCAGCAGAACCAAGCGCAATGGACAAAGGCTTCAGTGCAGCGGTTGGATCAAATGACTGACTTTGGTGTGGAACAATATCTCTTTATTTGTTCTCCTTGGTGCGGGACTGTACTTCACGGTTAGAACCGGATTTGGTCAGATTCGCCATTTTGGCAGAGCCTCAGAACAGAGTATTCGGTGAGATTTCTCTCTCAGTGGTTCTAAGCGCAGGAAAGATGGTATAGGAGTTCATTCCGGTGCACTTGTAGCTGCACCGTGCGGCGACTGAGGTTGGAACCGGTATCGCCGGTTGTGCCACAGCTATAGCTGGTGGCGGGCGGGAGCAATCTTTCTGGACGTGGCTTGCGATAGCTCACTGGTCTGGCTAACTATCTAAGGAGGCTTCAGGTATGGCTCAGGCAACCAAGATAGTTGATAAGAACGGAGAAGCAACAGGTGGTCCTGTTTGCCTATAATCACTAAGGCATTTAGGGTGGATTCGGTAGGTTCCTCTGGCGCTTTTCTCTCTCTGTGGCTATTATCCTTGCACTTGGCTCTCATGGGTAACATGGTTCAGTCTAACTCTATAAGTGATGCATTTTAAGACAGCGTTTGGTATTCCTGCTTGGATTATGGTGGGTATTGCAGTAGTGATTATAGTAGCACGATTTATCTTCCTTGGTGGTATCGGCCGCATTGCTTTCCTTTACAGAGAAATGTGTGTACCTATAATGGTCGCGACTTTATCTCATCGGAGACTTTACGTATTCTTATAATTTCACTATAAGAATGTACCGGTGCGCTTTTGCTTCTCATATTTGCCTGTGCGTTAATCCCGCCGCAATTGCAGGGTGGCGGTGCCGGTGGTATCACGTGAGTTAGAGAAGCAATAAAGAAGAGGTGTATCAAGAGGTCTCTTCTCTAATGGAAGCAGGGTATGGGTTCTTACACCACGCACACGCTATTGCTAAGGCTGACAAGCCCACAGGATCAGGGGTGAGGTTGCTATGATAGAATGTGTGTTGCCGATGCCTTCGTAGTACTCTACAATGACAGCTCTTGTTATATCATCTGGCGTACTTGGATGGAAGATGTGGCAGCAATAATGAACAGATTGTAGACGGAGTTAAGAAAGCATTTTACAGGTATCGCAGTGGGCGGCTAGGCGGCATTCGCTGGCTGGATTCGGGCAAACCTGGGTCCTAGGATCTCGTTGCACTTTGCTTATTGTTCTTTCCAGCTTTCTCCTTAATTTATCGGATGGTACTGCTTCAGACAGAGCATCACACTATGCCTCTTTTGCGACAGAGCAATAGTTCCTTTCTACTACCAATCGTTGCCATATATGTATCTTCTGCGGTTTCACTTCGTAAGGTAGACCTTGACTGGAGACCTTTCAGACCTTTTCAACGCTCTGATGGTACTTTTCCAAACATCCTTGCACTCCTCTTCCTTGGAGGCAAGAGAAGTGGCCAGTATCTTCAAGGGTGACAAAGTAGAGATGCAAACTTTGCAAATGGGTGTTAGAGTACGATAGACCTCATATCCAAATTAGTTGTAATGTGGGCTCTAGGCTTGATTGCAATGTATTAAAATGCATTGCACGGATCATTTGGTTGACAGATTAAAGTTGATTACAGAGGCTGAGAGGGTCGCTCTGTGAGCTTATTCGTTATAACAATAAAACCGTTTACATTGCAGTACTAAAATTGTGAGACTAGCTTGAAAATCTGTAACTCGCTCTAGTAGTATGTCGATTCAAGTGCATATATAGATAATTTTATTACTAAGAATAAAGCTGAGTTACATAGATGAGTAAAGTGTAAAGCTGACATCTCTTACCAAGGCATCGCTGGAGTCATGCTAAAATAGGTCCTGAAACCCTTGCTCAGGTTATTGCTAGCATAAAGTTGCCCAAGTTAAGAAAGAGATGAGAACAGCTCAGTAGGTCTTGATGCTTCAGATGATGTCATGCTGTATATAAAGTCGCGTGACGATGGCCATGTGTTGAGACACTCGATTTCTTCTGTCGCCTGCAGTAGATGATCCTACCTCTTTGGACAGATTGCTCGCGCGCAATGCTCTTAGCGATATCTATATGCTATGGGTGGACCAGCAAAGGTTTGCTATGAACTATAGTTGCTTCCCTAACTGCCCGCCTCCAAGCGTACTTGGAGATATAATGAAAGACGCGCACAGCAGACAAGGTATGAGCCAGGCGCACTCCTTATGTGTGGACGTCTGTTGCCAAAATGATGTTCCTCGCTATGGACTAAGGTGTAACCGGTCGTGCATCGAGAAAATACAGAAAACTGCGCATGTGCAGGGTGATATCCTTATCATAACCAAAGCCAGGTTGGGTACCGGTGTAGTGAAGTACGCCCGACAAGGTGAACTATGGCTTCCAAGCGAAGCGGAGGAAGGCAGTAAAACAAAGTTATGACTCACACTTAACCCGTCTGCCAAAAGAGATAATGGATATCATTACCTGTTCGATGCCTGTAAACACAGATGTAACAGGCTTTGGACTTTTGGGGACGATGGAATAGAGATGGCTGAGCCAAGTGGAAGCTTTCTTTTGAATTATATGCAGACGAGATTCATCTATGTAACGGAGTCGATGAGTCTTATGGAGGTGGGAATGATTCCTGAGGGAGCTTATAAGAATAAAAAGTGCTTGATTCAGAGGTTGACCTCAGTGGGCAAAGGAAGCGTGCGGAGACTTACTCTTTGGACCCGCCAGACCCCAGGCGCGGACTCTTACATGCAGTAGAAGCTAAGTATGGAGAAGAGACGACATAAGGCGCTTAAGGGAAGTTAACTTCACTTGCAAACCGAGTAGCTATTATCGGCAAGGCTGCAGAGAAGGACTAGCATATGTGAATAAATCTCGGGTTCTGGCAGAAAACAGTCCGGACCCGACCGGATTTTCTGCGCGGAAAAGAAAGAAGGAAATGGATAAGAACGTATTGTGGCAGGAGGCATGCTGTGTGGATACACTCCTGAGAAGCGATGAGATTAAAAGCGGTACTATCGGGAATACGGATCACGAGATGAGTTATGGATGCTATAGGGAGGAGATGATGCAGACTCCGCCTCTTGACATGCAGAAGCGAGAGACAGAAACAGGTCTTAAATCTAAGATGGAGCAATCTGCATGGACACTAATCGTAAGTGAAAATAAAGAATCTAAACCTTTCGACAAAAGTAAGAAAAGTAATCAACGGTACAGGAACTCATATGGCTGCATACCAGCTCTGGGCGTGCGCCTGTACAAGGACTCAGGCAGAACTGCTAAAGGACGTAGTCTGCGTTATTCAAACCTTGAGTACAATCTTGAATTAGGCAAGAGGGAGAGCGCAGTCACTTTTAGAAAACTCTGCGTAGAATAACGAGGCCGAAGGCCGCATATTGGTTAACAACAATGCATTGGAGCTGTCTCATCCCAAGCACTATGCGCAAAGTGGAGATAGTTGCGTATCCCGTGGTGAGCTCATAGAGATAGGCGGTAGAAGTTTAGAATACCTTGGAGTGTTGTGGGAGGTAAAAGTGGCGCGAAAGCTTTGTAGAAATAGTACTCACCAACAAGAGGTCATCTTTCCTGACTATGCGAAAGGGGCTGTCACCGGAATACTAAGGCTGCCAAAAGGTGCAGTCACCAGTAACTACGGTATGGTGAGCTTTGCTAGAGTGTCTAAGTGAGCTAAATAAGCCTCGCTGGAAGATAAAGACTTCCTATTATTATGAGGACCTTAGGCAGCGGTAAAAGCTGTCGGCCTTTAAGCTAAGTTTGGTCTTACACACGAGCCTCACAGGTACAGGAAAGCAGACGGGAGTGGACGTAGTCTGCTGGTGGAGACAAGCTTCTTGAGGACCACAGGCGGGCACTGGCTATCGGTGAGTAAGAAATATATCAACATATGATGAAGAAGAATCAGACTTACCAGAGCACTCAGGTTGATAAATCTCACTGCTACACCGCACTTGACACTTGGTGGTCATGTACTTAAATGAAGAAAAAGCTATATCTGGAGACACCTGTTCGTAAGATGATTAGCGAGACCTAAGGACTCAGTTGTTAAGGAAAGAGAGCAGGAAGGCTATGGATACTCCCAGCGATAAGTGTCAAACATCTTGAGAGCTAACTATAGAGACTAGGAATCTGAGGTGGGAGGAGGCTCCCTGCCACCAGAAAGATATCAGAGTGTATCTGTAGTTATTAAGCCACATAAGCTGCAACTCTCTTTGAGGAGAGATGCTGCACCACTCCCAGACCAGCAATGAGTTTAGCAAAGGACAGGCAAGAGGATGCCATTTGGATGGACTGTCCGCACGCCCGTGTGATGAAGACTTTCGAGACTGATGGCCTGTTTCGTGTGGCTCTAATGAAACATATTATTGTATAGGGCTGCAGGACATAGTGAGACCATAATGGCAAGACCACCCCTCACACATGCCTCTACAGGGCGGTCAATTACGTACAGGCTTAAGGAAGAACAAAAGCGTGGTATTACGAGTCGAGCTTGGTTTTACGGTTTGACCTAAAGACCATACCAGATGTGGCATCATAGATGTGCAGGGACCTCATAGAGAGAGTTTATAAAATGTCGATGGTTGCCGGAGTGGCCCGGTAGTGGACCTCGTGCTCTTATCGAGTGGTAAAGCGACAGATGAGAGGATCATCTTACAGACTAAAGGAACTCTGGATATGCGGCTTCTCAGCACAGAAAGAGACAGATTCTGGTGCTAGCTAGCGCGACACTGTGGACGAAGAGGCTGGCAACATCGCTGGAGGGGAAGATGTCAAAGAAGAGCTAAAGGGAACGATAATGAAGGTGCTCCTGGCTGCGGTATCTGCATGATGACGGGAGATGGGTAGAAGAAGAACTTGTAGAACTCATACGTCGCAGGCGGTCAAGGATGACGTTAAGGGAAAAGCACGTAAACAGCATACCCTCGTCTTCCAGTTGACCGGTGTATTTTCTATGCGGGTTGGAACTGTCGTTACCGGAACCCTGCTTTCAGGCTCGTAGGCAAAAGCCAGCACTGAGTGCTTCCTATGAGAGAGTGCAGAATAAAGGAATATCCAAGTACAGAGACCAATTGCGGATAAGGGGCAGCCGAGATTGCAGAGAGTTGTTCTTTAACGTATTCATATATATACGCAGGACGAACGAACACAGGGGCTGGGTACATATGCGCACTGCATGGAAAGTCTGGAGGTCACGCCTTATGGATGTGAAAGCTACAGTACTGTTGTTCAGCAGAAATATTAAAACAGAGACAGCACTACCTTTTTACAGGAACCAATGCGGAAATCCTGGTGGAGGGCTATTCTTCTTGACAAGGATGAGCTTACCTCTGGAGACAGCAGGGCCTGCCCATGACTTCTATGAGAGAGCTTGCACAGCAAGAGGCGACAGGTTCATAGCACGCTTCTCACAGCCCGCTTGGAGACTAATCGGTGGGCATAGTCCTAGAGCCTAATCCAAAGAAAGAAAAGCGTTTTAATGAGGACGCCATAGAACGAAACTGTACAGTTGAATTGGGCTCTCTTGCAGAGTGTCGTAACGAGCTTTATATAAGGAGCTGAGACTGGGGATTTGATTACTCTTAAAAAGACCTCCTTGCCAAAATATGTGTGCATTCCGCAGAGAGCTACGCCCTTATCCTGGATTGAGCTACTGTACTGATGGCATAGTATTTGCGAGATTTCCCTAGAGCAAGGATATTTTCTTCTGGCACAGGACAATGCATTTATTCTGTCTCCAGAAATTCGTCCGGAGTTTGAAGAAATCTCTGGTGAAAACATCGCACAGGGCAGGAATAAAGAGTGCGAGAATACATTCATCCTGATATGAAAAGGTAAAATTAAATGTATATTTGAAGATATGTATCAATAAGCCTCGTTTCCGAAAACCTCATAGAAGTAAGAAAATGAGTGCGTATGCCCAAGCGAGTTAAGTGAGACAAATGTTGGCTGAAACCCACCTTTCTATAGAAAAACACTGCTTACGGACACTTTTGAAACTGCTGGCTATGCTTTCCTTGTAGATTTTCAGAAATCGACAAGAAAGTATAGTGATGAAGTGGTGACGGATGTACTTAGAGTGACAGAGCGGACGAGAAAGGCTGTAAAGGTCGGCATCGAGCTGAGATGTAACACACAATGAAGACCTTTATGGATGCTGACTGAACAAAGGTAAGTGGAACATTTTAAGACAAATGAAATTATTACTATTTCTAGATGGGTAGAAATGTTTGAAACAAGTAGAAAATGATGCTTCTTAAGCCACAATAGATAGAATATGTGACGTAATGGCGGTAAGCAGCAAGGTATGGCGCAGAGACGCAGTGGTGGCGTACTACCTGACATTAGAACAATTGGAGGCTGTCAAAGACTGCCAATAATAGAAAGCTTTTACACTTGTCGCCAGTTGAGCTGTTCATTACAGCCTACGATGCGTACCTATATCAACAACTCGAAGAAGAGTGCGTAAAGGCTGTTTGACAAGAACAAACCAAAGAGGTCCGAGTTATCAGACGAGGAGACGAGAAATCTGCTCTCTGCTAAAAGAGATAAGCGAGCTCGCTGATAAGATACAGGAATCTCACTTCTTCACTGGATGAAAGATCAAACAAGGTAAGACACAGGTGGTTATATCTATCTCTTCTATACCCGGGACAGTTCCTTGTACCTGAGGATTCTTTCTCATGCAGACGAAGAAGAAATTCCTGATGTGGGACTCTTTTAGGGTAAGGGAAACTGATACAGTGCAGGGGTGGTAGAGACATTTACCAACCACACTCGGCGAACTATAGGCATAGCCGGTACTGAAATCAATAGCAACAAGTGTAACTGTATCTCGTTTTATGATGACGAGCTCATCCTCGTAGCTGAGAGAATTCTGGAAAAATACAGAGAAGATAAAGGAGAGTGAGACTAATCTCAATCCGGATAAAAATAAGAAGATTTCATTATGAGAGAAAGTGGCTCAGGTATCAAGAAAGGGAGGCTATCAAGCTCTTGCAAAGCCGTGGGCATATCTCAGGATGAATTGTAGCTGTGGGTGCAGCTGGCAAGACGGTAGACTGTCAATCACCCTGTTATCACGGTCTCGAATAGCCATGATGTCAAGGAAACTTTGCAGTGTCAGGAGAGCGAGAAAGAGGAGAACTCCTGAGATTCAAGATAAGCAAGGCGGTGGCGAAGGCGAGAAAAGTTTCTGTCTGGTAACAGAGAGAAGAACAGGCTTTCAGACGGCATGTAAAGACCTTTTGTGAAGTAATAGCCAAGCCAGTACAAGATTAGTATCAAAGAAATTTAATTAAATATATGCTTAAGCCACATGCAGGTGCTACACGCTTGGAATGTGGCTGGCTTTTTGAATGGATAAATTGGGCTAAGAGCACAGCAGGTGAGTGATTAAATAAACGGGAGAGCATGTATAGTAAGCTGAGCAAAACGGAGGAGAAGTATGAAGAAGTGTCTATTTTGTGGTAAGGACCTACCTATGGAGTAGATGTGTAGAGCGGACATAGTGCAAGATATCCTGAGAATCAGAGGTTTACAGGAATCTTAGCCGATGAATTGGGAAAGGGTGAGTGGGAAATTCACTCATGAAGCTAAGGTGGGCAGATGTATTACACCCTCTATGGACTTTGGAACTTGAGAGAAAATTTGAAGAGGTTATAGAGAAGGCGGGATATTGACCTTTTGGCTGCGTATATGGAACCACCGATTATCTAAGCTACTTAGCAAGCCTGATGCAGATAGGGTGGCAGGAGGATGAAAGGCTCTGATAGACAGGTTGCTGAAAATGGAAAGACCTGGCAGTAGAAAGACAGCTGTCCTGCTTATCGCCCTCCCAAACTTGACTTTACAGGTGACAGGTACTGTGAAAAGTTTAGTAACGTGGATGGAGGCTTATCTAAGGCTCCTTTCATAGAAAGGAGGAAGACAGGGAGTACATTTTAGCTGATGTAGGAAACGCCCCTTGACTGGCCACTTGAAAAGGATGGGAATCCACCCTAACTATGAGGCTGAGGAGCACTGTGGCTATGATGTGAGAGAGGTATTTGAGTGAAAGTGAATAAAGATTAGCTTACAAGGAAGACGGTATGCAGGCACTTTCCATATTTTATGGTACTGCTAACAGCAGGCAGTTAAAAGAATGTCTTATGGGATGTAAAAGTGGTGAGATATTTCTGAGTGGTAAAGGTGGCACTCATGACTATTTTAATGACTATATTGACTATGCTATGGCGCGATATCGCCCAGGGCTATAAATTATCCCGTAAAGACAAAGTGGATGTTAAAATAGCTGGTTCAAGAGTGAAATTGGCAGAAACCATGTTACATTAGGATTGGCTTCTGACCATAAATGGTCAAACATATTAAACTAAATCATCATTTGACTATTTTACATTGATGCTAAACAAGCCTAAAAACAGACAGGGAGGCTGACAATGTTTATAGGGCGTGAAAGTGGTCTTTGTTAAATAAATTATATGAATGATTAAATATATTTTCCGAAATTAATGCAACTAAAATGTGCGGAAAATGTATAGGCTGAATATAAATGCTATCATATAACCATATTTAAGTAATATTCAATCGCGGATAAAAGTGTAAAATGGGAGGGTGATATGATAGAATCAATAAACAAAACCAAATACCTGCCTTGGAATCAATGTTTTACTGCTTGGTCCGAGACAGTGTCAATGGTTAAAAATTACTACATATAATAAAAGCCGACTAGAAGTGTGGTATAATGTTGTAAACATATAATTATATTTTAATTGGAGGTTTTGTATGAATAAGTCTATCTTTTGCATTGTGTTCACTTTCCGGTGTGTATTTCTACGGGTGAAGATGATGTGGCTAATTACATAGGATTTGCATTGGTGCGATATCAATTATAAGCAGTTGTGATGGTGACAGAAGAGATTAAGAAAAAGAAAGCGCAGTAGCAAGAATGATGCGTGGTAGAATATTGTGTTAGGCAAACTTATATCATCAGGTGTTTTTGTGCTTGTATTTGTGGTTATTTTAAATACCATGTATAGAAACAGAAAATTTTTGGAGGACAACTATGTTAACGGGTTTAATAAGAAACGACAAAATAATCATCTATATAATATCGCTGGTTACCAATTATGATAATTTTAGTTTCTATTCATAATACAGATATTCCTCTGCGGCACTTTACAGGCATTAAAGCTGTTTGCTGGGCTATAAATACGAGTTTACTATTTTTATCTGCCGTGAAAAGGAAGACTAGTGTTCCTGCCTGTAATTGACAGTTTAAGGAAAATATGAGACAATGGAATTGATAGATATATAAAATATATTGTAGTATATTATAGCCTTTATTCTATATATAGGGCTGTTGCTGATAGGTGCCATTAGTGGAGAACCGAACCTAGTAAAGATATATGGGATGACTTTGGAACGCACAATAAACTCAAAGAAACAAATGATTAAGTCATATACGGTGAAGGTATGTATATGGCTTATTTCTTTATGTCAAATTATTAATATTGTGATGTTGAAGTCAAAAGAGTATATGTCGTTTAGACTTTTTATAAAACATGACATTTTAAAGGGAAAAAATCTGCAGATAATTCTCGTAAAAATGTCATAAGTGTTTACTTCTGCTTAGTGGTAAATAGTACTTGATCCAAGTATTGAGAGAATTACATAGAGATTGTTGAGTTTCTTTGATTGTAACTAATAACAAACATATAATATAATGAGGTACAAATTTAGAAAAGGAAAAATGAATAATACAGTATTGAGTAAGTATGTTAAAGGATAAAAGCAAATATAAACCTGCTTATCATAAAGTATATTATCAATTATAAATTACGTTATAGTACTTGTAGAAATATATTGGCAGTAGTTGAGATAATATTCTCCAATATTAAAAAGAAATGAATTATAACACAAAAATTGTCACTTGTTTGAGCGTGATAGGTCTAATCTTGGCTATTAATAATATTTTGGGAGTAATGATATTAAATGGAACAATTCAACTATAAATCTAAATTAACTAATATCTGTCTAAAAGTCATATACTGAGAGAAAGCTTGGTATGTGACTTTTCTATCATCTTGGAAGATTACTATTACTTTTAAATAAGATATATAGTGTATACTAAAGGATTGAATTTGTTAGATAAGTAAGAGATACATTGAGGTAAAGATGAACAATGATAGAAATGTAATACGGATAATCAAGCTATATATGAAGAATATAAGGAAGCCCTTGGAATGTCTGCAAAAAGAAATATGAAGGCTTATGTTGCGAAGTACATACGACAGGTATGAAAGTGGAGAAAATGAGATTAACCCTTACCGGGTTGTTCTTTACAGTAGAAAGAATGGTGTGGCCAAATGAAAGATTTGGTAACTGATACCTGATATGTATACCCAAGGTTTTATCAATGGTATGAAAACTATATGACTTGTCAGAAAGAGAGACTGGGAAGGACATCGGTGAGTAAACGGTTTTGATGAGTTGGTGCTTGAAGATGAGGATGTCAGCTTGCCCACAGGGATTATATTGAATATATCATAGCGAGGTATGTTGAGATAATAATAAGGCATATAGCCTGATTTTGAAAACTCTAAACCATGCTGTAAAGGATGTGGAGGCTATAGTAGAAAGAAAAAGAGAAGGGGCTGGTGTGTTGAATGGATGTTTGTCAATCTATATATTTTCAACTATCGAGATGAATCCTGATAAAATGCTGATATCACGGATATTTTATATGATGTCTATAACTATTACAGGTAAATGTGACAGATAAATTCATTATATATAGAAATACTGTCGGCTTGCACTGACAATGTGCTGAATGAGTAGTATATATCTGAAGAGGATTGAATTAGAGAAGAAAGCCTGAAGTCCTAACCAAGTACTATTGCTGGGTGGGATTGCCTGAGGTACTTAGGCTTTTGGTAAAGATGTAAAGACCTTGCATGCGGACTGTATACATAAGCATAGGGAGGGCACTTGTAAGCATATTGAATAAATATGGTTTCAAGAACTTCAAGAATAGAAGTGTTTAGAAGATCTTATCCTGTCTCTTGCTAAGTGATAACTTAAGGCATATAGGCAAAAATGGGACTTACTATGGAAGAGGTAAGTGATATAACACGGAGTCGTATTCAAGGTATGAAAGATCAAATATCCTAGAAAAGAAGAAACTGGAAAATTAGCTGAAAGACTGGGTGGGTGGTTCTTAATACGGGCAGGAAATAGATGTGGAGTTATGAAAGCTACTGCTTGCCACAGAATGTAGACATACAAATTTTAACTCAGGATAGATGGCGCAATGTTAGAATTAAAGAATTGGAAGGAAAATAGGTACCAAAGAAGCCATGGAATAAACTTGCCATTGGTCTTTATGGGTTGCTTACAAAGGCTGAAAATGAAGTAACAGTTGAAGAGCTTGAAGCCATTCTTTGCTAAAATGGTGAGTGAATTTGGAACGGATTGTTTAGCTTCAAGGATGAAATTGATGTGATAGATTACATAATATAGAAATAAAGGGTGAAAAGAGGATGCAGTGGCTGGAATTAGTCTAACTTTGAAGTATGTAGATAACGAAAGAAAAGAAGATCAAAGATTGGCGTTATACTTCAGTATCGAAAAGAATCTCGCCTTTTTATATATGAATAATGAAATTACCTTGAATATGTGGCTGTGATTATTATTAATCAAAGCTCAATACGAAGACAATATTTTTTTGATGATGAACGCGCACTCAGTCGAGTCAGCTGAGATGCAGGAAATATAGAACAGGCAATGGAAATTTTGACTACTGATATATCTCGAACTATATCAAAGACATAGTGGTGAAATGATTAAAATTTCTACGAAAAAAATATGATGGTGTAAATGGTGTGCTTCTGGCCTCTTACATCAATTCTATCTTGTTTAAACATGTTTTCACAGATTTGATTCTGTGTAGTCTTGATATTTTGCCTGCTTTTGGCAAAAAGTAATGTACCTAATGAAAATTAGTAATGAATAGAAAATATACAATGCCCTTTTTAAAGTAATTGGTATTCATGTTAGTAATCTCCTTTCTCTGTTTGTTAAGTTTAATTTACTATGTAATGCTTATCTTTGCGTAGTATAATACCACTCAGCATTTCCGAAGTGTCGACTAAAATGTGCGGAAAATGTCATAGGTTTTTAGTCTAAATGCTATCATATAACCATTGATAAAGGAGACTAGTTTCCCCTGCCTGTAAATACTCATTTGTTTATTAATATGAAGGTCTTTTAATTTTGTGCATTTTGTATATTTAAATTCAAAATTTTGTGCATTTGGCTGATTACAAATCCAGAAAATAATATATAATAGTTCTTGTGGAGTTTACTTGGCATGATCTAAGATGTGTTTAATTAAAAGAAATATTCAGGCTGTTAAATCCAAGGTTGACTTTAATTTTTGTTGTTTTTGAAAGGGGACAATTGGGAGAGAAGGATATTTGAAAAAACTCATATGTTTAATGACGCTTGTTGCAGACTTTGTGAATGGAATTATGTTTGATGGGAAGGATATAGTTAAGAAGATGAACTTGTTGATCTTTCCGACTGGAGCCACTATAAGGGTGACGACAGTAAACATAGGTTTCAGGACTGAGAGATGTCGTAAAGCTGGAAGAAAATGGTATATCACTATGGGCATTGAAAATCCGGATATACCTGATAAAAACATGGTGTTTAAGTGCTTTCGTACGATGACTATTATAAGGCAACAGCTGAAGAGAGAAAGCAGGAAGCGAAGAAAAAATGCTACAGTATTGATGGGAATTAGGACATATTCCTATGTGCTGTTATCTACTATAGCGAAGAAGAATGGACACGAGACAGCCCTGCACAAAGGCTTAGCAGTTGAACTCAAACTTCTTCGCAGCGATTACGGTATCAATCTGATGAACAGAAAAAGCTAAGTGAAGATGGTAATAAATTTAAGAAGGATTTTAAGCTAATAGCGGATTACATGGTAAAGGGGAAGCAAACATGGAGCAGACCATAGACTTAAACCCTGAGGGAAGTAGTGAACTCATCTAAGGTTAACGGGTGAGGAGGCGCCTTTCCGAGTAGGAATGTGAGGGTATGGAAATTTTTGAACCAATGTTTGAAGGAGCAGAAGCAAAAGGAGAGAAGCAAAGAGAGAGAACTGCCTTGCCAGACTAATCAGCCTCTTAATGAGCGAAGGTAAAAATGACAAAATCAAGGATGTAATGAAATGAAGAGATAAGACTATGGGCTGTATAAGGGTATGGTACTTCTTCACGTGATTTCCCCAATGACATACCCCACTTGCCAATTTCTGTAAAATAATATATAATAATTACAGAAATGTTACGAAATTAAAAACACAGGGGACAATGAGAACCAAGACCTTAACATTTGGATGTATCCTGCTTGCAGGAATGATGATTATTGAGTGGAGTTAAGTCCGTAAAGGCAGAAGAAATAGTAGCAACAGACTCTGCTATTGAAGCTGTAGTGGACGAAGTAAAGAGTGAAAAGGTAGAAAAACTGCCTGAGAATGAAAACCTTGAAGAAGTAGAGGTAGAAGAGGCTGAAGAGGAAATCCAGAAGCAGAGGAGGCAGAGACTATCTTGGAAGCGCTGATGATAAAAAGCCTCAGTCAAAGAAAAAGACTACAAAGAATAGCTCTAATAGGAGCTGTAAAATAAGCTTGAAAGAACGGAAGACTGAGAAAGCTGAAAAGGCCAAAACAGTCTGGGATGTAATCAAGTATACAGACGAAGAGTTTTAAGATTCTTGTTTGCATGTTACCTTCCTTGAGGCAGACAGCCAGTCCTACAAAGAGTAAGCTTGCTACAGCAAATGCTGTCACAAACAGAGTACTTAACAAGGGTTCCAAATACAATCAAGGGTGTAATCTACCAGAAGTATACTGGACACTACAGTTCGCCTCTGTGCTCGGTGGAAGAAAGCTAGATGTGGGCTATGAAGAACTGGAAGAATACGGGAGGCGACTGTAAGGCTGCATCAAAGTGGTTAAGGATGCACTGGCTGGTAGAACTGCCACTGACAGGAGATATCATTTCTTTAGACTTCACTATAAGGGTATTGAGGAACTAGGTCTGACAGTTAGCAAGATTGACGTACTTATTATTTACAATTACTAAGACATAATACAGCATTATTGCTAAGTTTAAGCATTTTATAATCTGAATAACTGTGGGGAACCGCAAGTGTATGTTCTGAAGATTTTTTAACAGAAAAATTATTCCAAAATAGTAATTAAAATTCAAAACAACTAGCTTCTCTGTGAAAAGTTAAAATGACAGTATCCTAATGTAATTTTTTATGAAAAAACACAGAATTATTACTGATAAACATTTTATGGTAGTATAGTTAGGACAATAATATTGAAGATGGAGGCTTCTTTATGGAGAATACAGAGAGGTATCAAGAATTTTTATTGAGGATATTATTGATAAGGACATGTAGTTGAGCAGGACTAAGAAGGTAACCAACAATTTTCCTCCTGAACCTAACGGATATTTACATATAGGACATGCTAAGTGTGCTTCTTAACTATGGTCTTGCTGAAATTATGGCGGACAGTTCAATCTTAGATTTGATGATGCAATCTACCAAGGAAAGACTGAGTTTGTTGAGTCTATAAAGGCTGATGTGAGTGGCTTGGTGAGGAACTTTGGTGACAGATGTTATTTTGCGTCAAATTGCTTTGAAAAAGATGTATGAAACGTTAAGCTTATAAAGAAGGGTGAGCCTTTGTATGCGATTTGTCTGCGGATGAAATCAAGAGTACAAGGGCACCTGAGCTGGAAAGACACTCACCATATAGAGAGAAGCATAGAAGAAGATGGAAGCTTGTTTGGAAGATGAAGAAAAACGGTGAATTCCCTGATGGAAGCAAGGTTCTAAAGAGCAAGAATGAACTATAAACTCTCCCAATATGAACATCAGAGATCCTGTCATTACAGGATACGAGGATGACACACCATAATACAGGTGATAACTGGTGCATTTATCCTATGTGACTTTGCGCACCTATTGAAAGATGCAGTGGAGAATTACACATTCCATCTATGCCACACTGAATTTGAAGACCATAGGCCTTTGTACGACTGGGTGGTAAGAGAGCTTGAATATGAGAATCCACTAAGCAGATAGAGTTTGCAAGAAAGCTTTACCTTACCAATGTGGTAACGGGAAAGAGATATAAAGCTTATGAACAATGGAATGGTGATGGTTGGGATGATCCAGGCTTGTTACCCTTAAAGCGCACTTAGGAGGCTACACTCCGGAATCAATTAAGCTATTTATGGAGCTTTCAGGGTGTGACCAAAACAATGCATCTTCTGGCTATACTGCTGCTTGAGTATTGTATAAAGAGACTTAAGCTGGAAAAAAGAGCGTGTTATAAGCTGTTCTTGATCAGTGAAACTGGTAATAACTAATTTCCTGAGGGCAGACAGAGTGGCTGGATGCTCCTCATAACCTTGAAATAGGGCTCTTAGCGACGAAAGCTAACGTTACAAAGGAACTCTACATAGAGGCATGAGGACTTTATGATAGATCCTCAAAAGAAGTATTTCAGACTCTTGCAACGTAGTAAGGCTTATGAATGCTTACTATGTTACCTGTACAGGCTATGATGTAGATGAAAACGGAAGGTTACAGAGATAAGATGTACCTACGATCCTGCGACCAAGAGCGGAAGTGGAACAGAGGTTAGAAGGTAAAGGTACGATTCACTGGATAAGTGCTTCCCATCTTGTGCCTTGTGGAGTGAGATTATGAAACGGTGGATGAGGAAGGGACTGCAATGAGATGGTGGGCTCAGCAAACCTAGTTATTGTGATTATTAAAAGTGCATTTTGTTGGAAGAGGGAGTCTTAAAAGGGGTACTACTGAGTAGAGACAGTACCAGTTTGTGAAATGGATTTTCTGTCTTGATTCTAGGATTCAAGCCGAATGCCTGTATTTAACAGAATAGTATCACTTAAGAGCTCTTATAATCCTAATAGGCTTAACGATATATTGGTAAGGCCAAAAGAGGTCGAACGCAGGAGGTATAACTGGAAGTATCAGAAGAATCGATTCTCTTTGATAAAACATATACTTGTCCCTGCTTTGTGCTACAAAGTTCAAGAGCAAAACATTGGGTCGGTAGGAACACTTTTAGGCTTGAGGATGATTTACATATATATAAATATATGGATGCAACTAAGTATGATGCAATAATCTGTTACACAAGTGCGGATATGCAGGACTATTAAGAACTTTGATGCAATTATTGATGAACATGTAAAGGATATTAGAGAAAATTACCATAAATCAAGGTATAGATGAGACAAAACCATGTATACCTATGAAGACTATAGAAAGAACAGCTTGCCCTGCTTTCAACAATTATCAAATGTGCAAAAACCAGTGATAAAGGCATATCTGCCTTAAGCTTGCACGGCTTACGAGGAATAGAAAGAGGCACTGGATAAGGAGTCGAGGTTGATTATAAAGAAAGTATGATGAGCTTGTGGAACTGGATGAATTACCTAAAAATGCTTATGACGGTTTCGGAAGCCTATATGAATAGAAATTCTATCTGCGGTATGGATGAGAATACCCTCTGCATTAATATGTGAGAGACAGTAGAAAACAGGTAAAATATGATGCATTAAGATATGTTGAGGACATTCTTTCAAGAAATGCTACGACTGGAATATAGAAGAAATGGCGAGGGCCATTCGTGCTAAATGTAAGAAGAATAATGTATATGATACAGAAATTAAATCCCACTGTAATCAGTGAGGGATTTTTCAATCTTAGGCGCACGTTTCTAAAGGGTGAAGTCCTAATCCCGCCCTAGTAGTGGGAAGGATATAGTGAAGACAAATTGTCCATCGTGGTGGAATCTGGAAGGAATCGGATGGCAAATCTCCGGTCTGACAGTAGAAATCACATTAGGCTATAGCTAGATGAGTTGCATTACAAACTGAGTCAATAACTACTCGGAATTAGCTATGGTGATATGGCGAATGGGTGGAGAAAGAAACGTGTGGTACCGAGGAAGTCTTGCCGGTGGTGGAAACAGAGTGAAGCCATGGCTAACAGATGGCAAGAAGTCAGCAAAAGTCATATTTTATTAGGGTTGCAAGTATAATGGGAAGGACTGAACTTTAGAATCATCATGCTGGGCCTGGGTAAAATCCGAATAAGGGCAGGCCAGATGCGGATGGGATGAACGTAGATGAACTTCAGCGTTTCTCGAAACAATGGGCAGCTTAAGCAGCAGTTGATGGAAGGAAATCTCGACAATCCTGTCCGAAGGGTGGAAATACCGAAAGAAACAAAGGGTGGTTTGAAAGAAACTGGGGTGCCAACAGTTGTTGACAGAGTGCTGTTGAGCAATCGCACAGGTCTCTTTCTATTTGAGAACAGTTTTCAGAAGACAATACAGTTCGTCCAAACGGAAAGGGCACACGATGCACTAAAGAGGTGTCAGACAAACGTAAATGATGGATATGTATATATGTGGTAGATATGGATTTGAAGAAGTTCTTTGACACAGTAGCCAAAGTAAACATTGAAGTACTATCACGAACCATCAGAGACGGAAGGGTTATATCTCTTGTTCTACAGAATATCTCAATGCTGAATGATAAGCAGAGAATTATTTGAAAGGACCGGTGGGAGTACCGCAGGTGGTCCCACTTAGCCGATATGTAACATAATGCTAAATGAGCAGATAAAATTGGTGCGAAGAGGACACAGATATGTCAGATATGCAGATGACTGTATGATATTTTGTAAGGAAACGGAAAAGTGCAGAAGAGACGCCCACGCAATATCATATACATATATAGGAGTGACTGTTTCTTAAAGTAAACAAGGAAAACCTGCGTGGAACATATCAGCAAGGTCAAATACCTAGGGAATGCGAAAACTTTATAGGTGCAAGGGGAATGGTTGAGGATACACCCAAAGTCATTAGCCTGGATGAAAAGACAGAATAAAGGAACTGACAAAAGAAGTAGCAGATGGGAAGTAATTCATACAAGGGCAATGAAACTTACACTTTTATATGCGTGGATTTATCCAATTACTTTGGGCTTGCAGATATAAAAAGTATCCTTCTTAGAACCTTGACAGATGGCTGGACATAAAATAAGGACAATCTACTGGAAACAATGGAAGAAAGTAAAGGCCCAGAAATTGAAAGACTAAAGAGAGTTGGAGTGTAGATGAAGAGAAAGCGTGGATATTGCGCAAATATGCGAGAAATGGAAACTAGGTATTGTGGGTGGATACTTCGTATTCCTGGACTGCATTTAACAGTAAGAAACTCCGTGAGACTCAGCTCTCGACGACTCACGGTACCTATGAAAATAATGTGAAAGAAACTAAAAGAGACCGCCGTGTACCGAACGGTACGCACGGTGGTGGGAGAATCGGTAGATAAAAGTAATTATCTACCTCTACGCAAAGATTCTTTCAATAAGCCATTTTAGCGAAATCGGTGCTTGCGGAGAAAAGTATAAGCTCTAATGATTATTTTACTTTGGGTTTCTTAAAGTATGTTATGAGCATAATTGGTCTGATGGGAATACTAGGACCTACTATGCGGACAGCTGGAAAGCATAAAGAGCTTTTCCGGTGAGGAAATCAGATGATTGGATGTGTGCGATCAGAATATCCATGGTCGTTGTTAAAGCAGTCTTATGGAAGTACATAATACCTATGTGAGGTTGGCATGTATCTACGTAGAGCAGACTGCGGATGGAGATATGGTAAAGATTCCTGGCCATGACTCTGTCGCCGATCTATAGAGCTTTTTGTGAGGGTGGTGTCAGCACTCAAAAGTGTGTTCCTGCAACGAGGTACACCACGTCCTGAAAGAGGAAGGAAGATGGCCTTTACCTCTTCAAAATGGGTAAGGGCATTTTTCTGATGAAAGGTAAATAGTGGGAAGCTTAACTTGTCTGGAGCCTGAGAATGAGGTTGTAGTCTATATGAGCATCAACGTTCCTTTATTTCAGTGTAAGTTAGGTTCAATTTGCGCAACAAAATCTCCAATCATCTTGTAATACAAGAGGTCTAAAAGTCTGCTTACTGCTGTCGTGGCAAAGGCTATATGAATACTTAGCATCTATAAGCGGCAGTGAAATACATCGAGTATCGAGCTTAGGTTTTCATCCTATAGCTTCTCCTTGCAAAACTTCATAATTATGGTAAAACTAGATGTGCATTGCTATAAATGATTTTAACATATGAAAATGAGTAAAGAGATGACAGAGGATGTATAGATGAGTAGAAGTATGTGAAAAGCTTGGGTGCAAATCGTTGTTCCTGGGCAGTGCAAAGCTTATGTCAACTAAGGAGCTTAGAATTATCAAGGCTCTTCGAGATATGTAAAAGCATAAAAGAGGCGAGGCGAGACTTGCCCTTATTTCAAAGACAGGGATGGAATAAGGTGTTTGCATGGGCTTTAGAGCTCCACCTGAGATTACAGGAGATGGCCCATATAGGTAGAGGCATGCGTGCTCCTGTGGCTCCAGGTATCCATCAAAAGATCCTTTTATGTGAAGTGATGGCGAGGCATCAGCCTAATACCTTCCCACCGTCGCAGCATGACCTATCCGGATAAGACGATTTGTCTCTATGAGCAGGCTGCAGTAACCACGAGAACTTTAAGAACGCATGAGGTGTACTGGATGCAGTATTTTGTCGAGTCTATATATATGAAGAGACTGCTCTTTGAGCAGGAGAACTGTGCGACTATAGGCGGCAGGGGGCAGTGAACTCACGCAATCGACGGTGTGGTTTATAATGGCCAGGATGAGGTGCTTTCTCATCTCTGGCGAGGTTGGGAGACTTGCGTGTGAGGCCTGCTTATCCTGAGTTCCTGCCGATTGGGTCAAGGTGGAGATCTGAGGGATTATCCCTAAACACTTACCTACGAGAACTGTGGCATTTCTGACAAACGTATCGTCCGTCAGAGATTCATGCATCATCTTGCACGGAAATTTTTGACATTGAAGAGGCAGGTCCTTGTCAGGAGTGCAGGATACATCACGTAAAGACTTTGATCAGGTCGCAGTGCTCGATCTCCTAAAAGCCCTGTGAAAGCGGTGATTTGTCCGATAGCTATTCTGCATGCTGGCTTAGGAGCGATATGAAAGACCTCCCTTTCCTGCAATGTAGTTACAGGTGTGGTTGGAATGCTTCGCTATGGGTGCCTTGCCTTACAGCTACTGGATTTGTGCTTATGGAGTGCTCGCACCTATTAAAGGAAGCTCTCATAGCCTTGAGCTTATGGGCGAGTACACAGGTCTTTTCAGAGCATGTGCTTCAGCCTACATTTTTCTGTTCATGCAGAGCAGGAACTGCAGATAAAGGACGAATTTGTGAGGATGATGCCGAGACTGAGCTTAGAAGATTGTGAAATGAAGGAATGGAGTGAAAAGAGCACTTCGCTATCAGCTATTCACAGATTTAGATACCGTGAACCAGGAGTTCAGGAAGGGTATCCTGCAAGGGCTCATCCTTTGGCATCAATATGTGTCAAGCTGACTAGTGATGATAACGCCAATATTTGGGCTGGCAGATTACTGCAGGCAAGAACGACTGACTATGACGAAGCAAGATAGTCGAGGCTACTTTTGAGGAGCTGGTTAGAAAATACGTCTTGATGAGTGGAACATCGCCAAACACATTCACTCTCGTTCCTAGGAGAAAGTATAGCTGAGCAGGATAGAGGAAGAGTTAAGAAGTCGCTCAGTGAGAGTAGAAAGCCTAAAGTGAGGAACGAGTATAAGTATAACTTAAAAGAGCAGTGAGAAACTGAGGCACCTGGGAAAGGCCACTCGTCTCCAGAGGATGTGTAGCAAAGCTTCCAGCTCTTGAAGAAGTGATCGTCTCTCTGAGATAAAGCCTCTTAAGAACTTGAGAGGAGAGATAAAAGCTGACCCGATTAATCTAACAGCGCAGTAGCATCTGAGCAGTGACAGCACCTCAGGCTATAGTGTTTGACATCAGCGATGTGCAGGTTGATGATTCTACAGTGTGCGCAAGATACTGGACCTTTTTGGGACTTATTGATACAAAAGAAACAGGCTAAACTCTGTACTTTCTGCCCAGAGCACTTATGTGTACAGGCGGTGTTCACGTACCAATATCGAGGTATATCTGAATGGGCTGAGTCGAAACAAGGTGCTTACCAGCTATTCCAGTTAGCTTTAAATCTAGCAGCATTTCACAGGCTGAGAGCTTAATCTTATTCCTGGAGACTGTCTGTATGAGTCAAGGCTTGATTCACTGAGTGATAAAGAGAATAGTCGCGGGATACTAGCGAAGGAAATATATCAGGTATGCGAAATGGACTTTAAGAGACAAGTGGAACAGGGGTATCTGCTCTGCTTGCGAAAGTCATATTTCTCGGTTATGGCAGAGATTGGAGAGGGCTTTCGGTGCTAGCTACCTGCGAGTTGCATATAAAGGAATTGGCGGAGGAATTTTTGAAACGCAAAGAAGGAAGCTCTATCTAAGCTCATTCTCTCATTCTCAAAAATACTTTGTAAAGGCGTCTTATTGTAGAGATCTTACTGTGATGGTAGAAGCCTATGAGTCGCTTCTTGTGATAAGCTAATGACTTGTAGTTCAGGAAGCTCCTGGAGGTGCAGGAAGGCGGAGATGACCTCCTTTGCACGATAATATAAGGCATATGAAATTGGAAGATGCAGGCGCAAAATAGAAAGAGAGGCTAATACATAGAAAGAGGTGCATACTGCCTCAAGGTCAGGTGCAGTATGCCAACAGGTCAGGTAACTTTGTGTGCTTGGGTCTTCCTTACTACACAGGTGTCCTAAGCGTCTTAAAGTGATGGCTGACTGGCTATGAATACCTGTGCAGGTGAAAATGTCAGGAGTGAGGCGCAGAGCTTACACACAGCTGTTACAACGAGTTTGACAAGAAAGTAGAGATTCATCCTTCTCTTCCTACTGAGACCCTAAGCTTATGGAGACAAATGAAGTATATAGAGCAGTTGTCGGATTTGTAGAAATTTTACAACGCCGATGAAAAGAAGGTAGCAAGTATGTGATTGGAGCTGTGGAGGTGCGGACATGCCTCTGACTCGCTGCAGACTGGAGAGGAGATCATCAATGCTTATATGAGGCAGTGTGACCACGGAGGTGATGTAAGAAGTCAAGAAAAGAAATGATGAGACACCCACTGCACTCAGTGCAAAGAACATAGCTAAATATAGCAAGGCTGTACTTGATGAAGAAGATTATGGTAGTGATGGGCTCAGAGGCTACATCGAGAGAAAACTCTGATGAGTTTGATGAAGTATCAGAGTCTTTTGTCATAATGATAAACCAAAGGAGAATGGATGGGAAAATTTAAGGTCAGGTTTGTAACCCTTATGAGCAGGCAGTATGTAGGCAAATCCAACTCTGAGTGAATAATCTTGTAGGCCGAGGCTGTGCAATTACACCTCTTCCCTAAGTATGAAACCACAAGAAATAAGTTCGAACTAGTGTACCACAGATGAGGTGCAGATGCTCTTCCTTACGACACACGGCGGGTATCCACAGGAGGCGCAGAGACAAGCTGGGTGAATATATGGACTCTGTAGCGGAAGGACTCTTCAAGAGGCAGATGTGGTACTGCTTGTTGGTGGAGCCTACTGCCTTTATCAGTGAGGAGGCAACATATAGCAAAGCTTGTTGCGACCTGAGACACGGAGTTATCGCCCATGAGGCCAAACAAAGATAGACACAGTGGAAAGGAGGAACTCACTCCCTGTCATTGACGGCAAGGTGACAAAGACATATCGTGGACTTTAAAGGCCTGCATACCTGCCACTCTGCGGTTACGGGGAGAGATGAGAGAGGACGTCTTAAAACTGTGTGTTACTTGCCTGAAGGACCTATGTATTATGAGTGAAAGATGTGGTTACTGATCAGGCTGAAAAGGCAGATTACAGCGGAGGCGGGTTAGAGACGAGACTCTAAGGAGACTGGAAGGATGAGAGTGCCACACTCGGAGTAGCCGTTATGGTTGAGGGCTATGAGAGGAGAAAAGGATGCTTCAGTCGGGCAGCCATAAGAATATAATGAACATTGAGGCAACCATTTTTGACGAGAGATTCTCATAAGGGCATCATCATTGGGAAGAAGATTTGCCTGTCTAAAGGAAATAGGAACAAATGCAAAGGTACGTCAGATGTCTGACCTTCTCAAGGAATGAAGGTATCGTCTCAATCTATGGGTTGGAGGTTAAGAAGGATTGGAGAGATTCAGATTCCTGCTAGAGAGACTTCCAGGGTATAAGAGGAGTAATCTTTGACCAGATGAGATAGTTTCGGGGTTGTTGACTTTCCTGTATGCCAATGAGTGTCGAGTAAGCGCCTTGTGATGATAACTGCAGAGCTTGGCAAGATTCATCTTTGCAAGGGCGCGCAGAAAGAACCAACAGCAGAGTGCTTGCACTGGCACTGAGATCCTCTTACTGTCAGCAAGTTCAAAGCTTGTTCAGGTAAGAATGCACCTGCTTTGTGAGGTACAAGAATCGTGCAAGTGCACTCAACTTGAGGTGAAGATGGATATAGGCAGAGGTTTATTATGGTTTCTATGGGGCTTACATCCCTGCTTTTCAAGGAAAGCCGAGAGCCAGAATCTTACTCAAACCTATATACTGTAAACTTCAGCCACACTATGAAAAGCAAAGGTGGATGGAGTTAACTCTGGCTGTAAATATAATGTTGAGTGGAAAATATTTGAAATTGAGGTGCATGCACTAGTAATTATGGATGAAGGGCGATGGGAAGACAGCTGGACTCTTCAACAATATATATGCACTAGAGGTGAGTCTCGGCGGCTGAGTGCTGACCAGTTATTTTCTCTTTTAACCTTGAGCTGGATCAAAAGATTTATGCTTGCCGATGAGTACAGGGAGTTCATACTGGTACTGGGGTTTAAATCCTTAGAAAGTGATGAAAGTGTGAGAATGAAGAAGAACACTCTTTTAGCTTGGAGATGGTAGTGCCACAGTTTTACTTTCTCCTCCTGGCATGGAATGCCGAGAAATACAGGCGGATGAGGTTAAAAAGAAGAGACGAGTATACCTAGGGTCGACAGCGTGGCGGGCGATAGCTATGCCTGTCACTGAAGATTTAGCGAAAAATATCTAAATCGTGGCAGAACTGAGGGCTCTCGTCTCCCTCTGAAACGCTTGCAGTTATAATAAAATACGGCGACGAAAGTATGCAGTCACAAACGAGATTGAACTTAAAGCAGTAAGAGTAAAGGCTGCTGCACGCTTTACAGAGGCTCTGAAGTTTATGAGGGCATTTAACAGTAAAAGGGAGAACAATGCCAGATTCCTTAAGGCTAGCACTGTCTGAGTTTGGAGGCTAAGATTTACTGAGCAGACTCTGTTGCGGAGAAAGAAAGAAAGAGGTGCCCGGATGAGGTGCTTTCAGATGAATACTGTGTACTGCAGTAGTAAAGGGGCCGGTGCTTTTTCAGACCGGAGACAAGATTAAATACTATTCGGAGGAGATCTTCGATTGCACCGTAATGGGTTGACGAGGGGAGATGAAAGCCGTGGTAGTATTCCTAAATGATTGTTAAGATATTGACAATAAAAAGTGGATCAAAGAAGAGGTAGACTTATGGAAAAACGATGGAAGATTGTAGCTTTAGCTAAGACAAGAGGTTTTGTGTATCATGGCTCAGAGATCTACAGGGGCTTGCCAATACTTGGGTTACAGTAATTTAGGTGTAGAGCTTAAGAACAATGTTAAGAAGGCACAGTGGAAAAAAGTTTATCCGAGAAAGTCACTTGTGTAGGCGTTGACTGTGCCATCATATGAATCTAAACTGGGAGTAGCATCAGGACATCTTGGAGCTTCTCTGATCCTCTTATGGACTACAGTGCTGTCACGAGATTTAGAGCAGACAAGCTCATTGAAGTTGCGAAAAGAAAAGGACATAGTAGGATGTTCTGTAGACGGTTGGAGCAATGAAGGATGAAGAGCTTTGTGGACGAGCACGAAATACCTTGTCTAGCTCGTGGAAACTTATCAGTTTCACTGATATCCGATCAGTTCAACCTCATATTTAAAGACCTTCCAGAGAATTACAGAGGATAGTAAGCTGTTGTTACCTTCGTCTGAGACAGCTCCAGGGTATCTTTGTTAACTGGAGAATGTAGCGTACCTCAGGAAAGAAAGATTCCTTTTGGTATGGGACAGATAGGAAAGTCATTGAAATGAGATTACACAGGTAACTTCACCTTCGTACCAGAGTTTGACAGATGGAGCTTGAGTTCTTCTGTGGGGACCGGGTACAGAATATGGAATGGTTCCACTACAGAGCAGTTTTGTGCAGACTGAAAGCTTATCTCATAGCATGAAAGAAGAGAGATGCGTCTTCGTGACCACGATCCTGAGGGCTTTCTTTCTACTCAAAGAGACTACTGATATGGTTCTTATTCCCATTTGGCTGGGGAGCTTTGGGGCATAGCAGATAGACAGGGCAGCATGACCTGGGAGAGACATCAGGAGTATCAGGCGAGCCTATGGAGTATTTTGATGATGAAAAGAAAGAAAAATAGCATTCCTTATGTAGTAGAGCCTTCTCTTGAGCTGAGACAGTAACTCTTGCCTTCCTTTGTGGAGCTTATGATGAGGAAGAGCTTGAGGTGGTGATGTGCGTGCTGTAGCTGTTTCATCCATTCCTTGCACCTGTTAAGGTGCAGTGACTTCCCGCTTTCAAGAGCTTACTGAGGTGCTGAAAAGGCCTATGCTCAGCTTTCAAAGGGACTGGGAACTGCAGTATGATGACAGAGGGTGCCATCGGTAAGAGATATAGAAGCAGGATGGATAGGGAACTCCCGATTCTGTACCTGCACTTTGACTCGAGACAGACAGGTATGGTTACAGTCAGTAGACAGAACGATGGACGGGAGAGAGTGGCTATATCTGAGCTAAGAGAGTTATTTTAGGAATAAATTTGAATTTTAATTACAGAATTGAAATTAAAGGCAAAGCATTGGTTTTTATAACTTATTTTTAAGCAAAAGGATATTATGAAAAAGAGAAGAGGGATAAAAAGCTTAGTTATCATTATAGTGCTCGGATGTGGAGAGGCCATTTATGCAATTCTAACAATCCTGTGTGTGCATGGGGATATTAGCGCTTGCTGTAAGTCTGGTTTTTAGCTGTAAGTCCATATGAAGAGAGCTGAGTACTTAAGAAAAAGAACTTATGTCGCAAAAAGAATATGAAGAGTTTGATTTAGGCTCTAAATTTGCGATAATTCAGTTACTTGCACTGATGTGTTTATCTGTATCCTATTTATTATTAGTATTAGTATCAAAACAAAATGCTGATAATTGCAGCAATTTACTATATTTTAATGCTTATAACGATTTTAATGGGAGCGTATGAAATTGTTATGAGATGTAAAAAGTAGAGCCACGAATAAGAACCAGTGGAAAAATAATAAACGGGGCGGAATCCTTACCAGTTTTGCCCTCGTTTTCATCAAACAACTGCTAAGATAAATATGATGTCGGGTGTCACGAGTATTTAACACTCCGTTGATACAGGATTACTACAATTTGCGCTTAGCTGAGTCCTTGCAAAAATTTACTTAATATTGGTAAAATGAAATTATTTATATCTTCTGAGGCTCCCTTATCAAAAGAATACTCCGGGTCCTTAGGGATATTTAATCTTCTCTTCATAGTACCAGGGTCATCCTCGTGAAGAGGATTCTTGAAAGCTGAACTCTCACGGGCAGGCAGGTATCCCTGTGCTAAGAGATATGCCTTTTACCCTTAAATTTTTACAGATATCTGCAATCATAACCACATGTTCGAGGCTTGCCCTTATACAAATATATCTCAACCGAGCTTCAGACAGCTTTATCTTCTTTGAGGAATAGTCCATATTCAAAGTACCTGAGTAGGCAAAAACTATCCTCATAAATCCTTAGAAAGAGTCGTAACTGCTGTCATTCTTTGAGAAGTAAACCCAAGCAATCTTATTAGCGCTACACACTATTGAATATCCTCACTCCATTTATCAAAATCAGCTATAAAAGCCATTTCCAGAGGAAGGTGATTTATCATATGCTTTATAGTCATAATATTCACCGTAAACCCTCTAATGGAATCTGCACACTGCTGAGGTCTTCGTATCTATAGGGAGCTTAAGAGACTGCTATGTGGGCGAGACTGATTCCCTTTTCACGCCCTATCATATAAAAGTACATGGAGAACCGTCAGGCATTAATTATAGTTTTCTAAGAAATGCTCAAAAGCTTCCTTTTTAGCCTTTATTCTTACAGCCCTTAGAGTGAAGTATTCAGTTTTACAGAGTCTTACCTGAAGGAGTTTACAAAGGACTGCGTTTCTTCCTCATTTTACCGGTACTTGCCACAATAGAGGGATTGTTAGCTGTGGTTTACTCTATCGAAGCTGAATCAACAATGCTATCTGACTTTGACTCTGCTAAGGATGGCTCCAGCCTGTGATGAAGCACATTGGAAACATGCAGTTCTTCCATCCATAGAGAATAAGTGCAAATGCACAAAAAGTGCGATAATTTTCTGTAATCATAACAACCTCCTTTTTAGAAGGATAACATAAGATAAGGAAATATCATTAATAATTTGATGTCACTGCTTGAAATAGAGTATTATTTGTAAATTTTTAGGTTGTCCGAGTTATATAATCTAACCCGAGTGACGCTCCGAATGATAGCATTTCAGACTCGCTCCGGCATCACTTCAGCTCCGCCTAATACGCATCGCTTAAAATTTATCATTCTGAAGCTGATACCAAATTTATACAAAATAATAACTAGAATACCAAATGAAAGACAGCCACTCCCACACTGCCCTTGTGGCTGATGTGTTTGTTTGTGACGACTTATCAATCAAACAGCCTGAGCTGATATTACCATATGTTACGCAATTGTTTTACAGCTCTCGCTAACATGTGGCTATTCACTTAGTTTCAGTTCCACAGCCGGAACTAATAATGCCTAAGCGAGCGCATTAGGTTTTTCGTCAACAGAACTATTCTAAAACAGCTTCGTTCAGAAAAACCGGAGCGAGTCTGGACATTTATTGAAATGCAGCGTCACTAATGGCTAATCTGAAATATTATGCCTGCTTATATTTATTAGCAGAGATTAACTAGCATACTATCAGTGAAGGCGTGACTTAGTAAGTCAAACAACACATCAGTCCCTGATTAGGAATTTGTTAACAGAATACTTAAGATTATCATCTATAATCAAAAATCATTGAAAAACACCTCCATCCTGTTGCAATATTGGGCTTAAACTGCTATCAAATCAAACTTATGTTTGGTATCTGCTAGAGATAATATATGTATTTAGGAGACAGTTTAATGCGAAGCTTTTGAAAAATAAAGAATAACCTGCTCATTCTGGTTTCCGTGATTGGACTTGCATTTGCAGGATGTAACATAGTGACCTTGACCTGTTTGAGTCACTTCTGAAAATGTAAAAGTTTATAGATAAAAATGATAGAAGTATCCTGTTAATATCAAGGATGTGCCAAGTACAGAGGCATTCATATGTTGAAATAAATAACAATAAAGCCTTCATTTCAGATAAGGATAAAAGACAGAGTTGAGAATACAGTAAAGCTTGATAAGCTAGGCAGATGCGAGCCCTGCATTTGCCAATGTGAGCAAGGAGTTAATGCCTACCAGCCCAAAGAGTCAATTAGAGATGTCGCCTGAAGCGGATTTGGCATACAGTGAAGTATGATGATATGCTTGAAGACAGATATTTGTATAATAGATGCCACTGATTGCCTTATGACTTGCAGGGAGAAAAATACAAATGAGAAGAGACCTGATAACTGGAACAAGATATTTAAATCATGGAAGGAATCTTTGCCTTTTTGAGATTCAGGTTGCAGACTATGTGAGAGTCTACAGGCAATCTCATTTCTATAGAGTAAGCCTGATATTTAAGGGGAATGATTTGGTTGCCCGTGGTGTGCAGATGGGCGCAGTCCGTAGAGGATGGAGGCAGAGATTTCGTTCAATGTATATTGTTACAATGTTCAACTAAGCATGAGGATTAAGTACAAAGACAGCGCGACGAGCCTGAAAAGTGAAGGTACAGAAGAATAAGAATAAAAACAAGAATAAAAAGCCATACAAGTCTAATAAGACAAAAAGGCAGAAAGAAAAGAAGTATGGTATGAATGTGTTTTCAAAAGGACTGGTACATTACAGAACTTGATGACTATGATATAAAGCTTTTTAGATGGTAATAGTACATCAAAATAAAGAAATGTGAAATCACCTTTGTAAACATTTGCTAAAATTAAAATTATATTGAAAATAACCTTGAATTTCAGCCCTAAAAGTAGTACTATAGCCGTTATATCGATAAAAAGACAAATGTTCGCCTGGGAAAGACAGGCGAAGGACAAGAGATAGATATGGAAAAATTAAAAGTTGGTGTGCTTGGCGCAACAGGTATGAGTGAGCCAGAATTTCTTTCTCTGCTGGAGAATCACGAGGTGGTTTGATGTGAGTCTGCGTGGCGACTTCTCCAAAGAAGTGCCGGGAAGACTTATGAGAAGAAAGCAGTTGGAGACAGATGGAAGCTTGATACTCCAATGCCTGAGAAGGTAAAAGTTAATTGTTGAAATGTAAATGACGTAGAGAGAGGTTAGTACTCAGGTTGACTTCGTATTTAGTGCTAGTAGATATGACAAGGACGAGATTAAGGCTATAGAGGAGGCTTATGCAAAGACTGAGACTCCTGTAGTATCCAATAACTCTGCTCACAGATGGACACCTGATGTACCTATGGTTGTGCACAGAGCTTAACCCTGAGCACCTTGAGGTAATGAAAGTTCCAATGACAAGACTTGGTACTAAGAGGCTTTGTGCAGTTGAAGCCAAATTAGCAATCGGCTATGCACCAGCACTCCATGCCTAAAGGGTTTAATCCTGTAGAGTAGTGGCTACTACCTATCAGGCAATCTCAGGTGCCGGCAAGAACTTTAGTGACTGGCCTGAAATGATTGGCAATATCATTCCTTATATCGGAGGAGAAGAAGAAAAGAGTGAACAGGAACCTCTTCGTATCTGGGGTAAGATTGAAAATGGTGTCATAGTTAAGGCTGAGGCTCCACTTATTACTACCCAGTGTATAAGAGTGCCTGTACTTAACGGTCATGACAGTCACAGTATTTTGTAGATTTTGAGAAGAAGCCTTCAAAAGAAGAAATGATAGCAAAGTGGAAAAAGCTTCAAGGGACTTCACAGGAGCTTGAGGCTTCCAAGTGCGCCTAAGCATTTTATCCAGTATCTTGAGGAGGACAACCGTCCTCAGGTATCTCTTGATGTAAACTATGAGAGGAGATGGGTATTTCTATTGGAAGCACATTGCAGACAGCCTCTTCAGCTACAAGTTTGTAGGACTTTCCCCAATACCTTAGAGAAGCGACAGGTGGAGCAGGTACTTATAGCTGAACTCCTTGTAAAGCAGGGTAGAATAGCAAAGAAATAATAATATTTATTATCCCCCCAATCGGCAAGTGATATGTTATCAAAGGCCTTGGTTGGGGGATATTTTTACAATGCTGTCACGAAGCCTTATATATAATGTCTACCATCTTTTGAAGGAAGCATAAAATCACTTCAATCCAGTCAATAATCGCACTGAGACTGCCCCTGCATCATAAAAGAATACTGCATGGAGGTCTCTTTCGCTGGAATTTAGCGTGAACAATAGTCCTTACATATTCTTGTACCCTTTTTCCATAATTGCTTTTTGAAATGAAGCATTTTCAGGATGGCACAGATAAGATGCTAAAGGTTGCACTATTATCCCTAGACATAGTCAAGAAAAATGCTCTATATGGTCTTGACTGTATTCAAAGTTAGCACCAAGATTTTTAGATTCTCAAAGAGTCTTATAAAGGACTCTTCTTCAATATCATTTAGAAGTTCATACTGATCACGATAATGAAGATAAAATGTAGAACAGCTCATTTCAGACAGTTCACATATTTCCTTTATGATGATGCGGGTTATGAGGCTTATCCTGCATAGTCGCAACAATGAATCTTTAATATCTTTTTAGTGATAAGAGTTCTACGGTTATTTTTAGTTGCCATAATATTATTCCCCTAATTTATTTTAACATTGTGCTAAATTGAACATTTAATACGACAATGTATCGTTTACGACATTCTTAAAAATATTGTAAGTTGTAAACGATACACAGGTGTCTATATTATTGTATATAACATTGTGAGTTAAAGATGTACATTACTTAATTTTGATAGGGATACTAATTCTCTTTTGTAACTAAACATTTGGACTATGAAAGCATTGCATAAAGTTCATAATCAAAACTTAAAAACCAAAGTATAGGGAGGCGGATAAAGAGTGGATAAACCAATAGTTCTTTGTAACCGGTGGAACCGGAGGGATGAGAATAGAGTCATTGAAGGCATTGCTGTCTGACTTGGACAAGCTTACGTTAAGAGTTTTTAGCTAGAAAAATCAGATAAAACCAAAAAGCTTCTAAGGAATATGAAGGAATGAATGGAATGGAAATCTAGCGGGGAGCGATTTAAGTGATGAAGACTGCCTTTATAAATATGTAAAAGATGTGGATATCATCCTTCATGTCGCCTTTGTATCTCCTCAGGCAGATTACTACCCTAAGAAGGCCATGGAAGCCAATTTTGGCGGTACAAGGAACCTAATAAAAGCAATCTATAGATTAAATCAGCAGGATACAACAAGATTTGTTTACATTGGGACGGTAGCACAAACGGGTGACAGAATGCCGCCTATACATTGGGGAGGTTGGTGATCCGATTAAGCCTTCAATGTTTGATTATTATGCAGTCAGCAAGGTGGCAGCTGAGCGTTATGTAATTGAGTCAGGACTTAAATACTGGGTATCACTAAGGCAGACAGGGATAATTGGGCCTGCAATGGCAAAGGTTCGTGATAGCATACAATTCCATAACTGTCTGGATAATGTACTTGAATACGTATCAGACAGAGATAGCGGAAGGGCTATGAGAAATCTCTGTGCATTTCAGTTTGATGGAAGCCTTGATAAAATGCTCTATGTACGGTGAGGAAGCAAGCAACCGAAAACAAGAGATAGACCGCCAGCACTACACTATTCCAGACCAAAGACCAAAAGATAAGCATTGTGGGAAAATCTAAACTTTTGGATTTTCCTACAATGCCGACTACAACGGAATCCCTCCCACTCCTTATATCTTTCTTTCCGTATACATTGAATTTGTATTTAGTAAATGCTATAATGTCCCTATTCAAATTATAAATGTGTTGAATTAGTTACATGTACATATTTTTTGTGCCGGAGGAAGTGAAATGAAACAAAAAATTTATCTCATTACAGGCTTAATGGCTTCTGGAAAATCTACAGTTTCCGATTTACTGGCAAAATCAATAGAAAAATGCGTCCATCTTCGTGGTGATGTGTTCCGAAAAATGATTATTTCAGGCAGAGAAAATATGTCAGCTACCCCATCAGCGGAAAGCAGTCCGCCAGCTGTACCTTCGATACAAATTGACTGCTGATGCGGCAGGTCATACTTTGACAACGGCTTTTCTGTAGTGATCCAAGATAACTACTACGGTGATGAATTAAACCGAATGATAAATTATCTGCATAAATACCCTGTTGAGGTTGTCGTTCTTTGTCCAGATGTGGAAACAATAAAAGAAAGGGAACGATACAGGGAGAAAACAGGCTATTCCGGCTTTACGGTTGAAACCTTATACGATACATTTATGCAGACAACACCACGGATCGGCTTTTGGCTGGACAATTCCAATCAAACACCACAGCAGACAGCAGAAACCATTCTGAACACCAGGAAGCCGGTATGATTGTTACATATAAGGGAAGAAAAAAATTTCTTTTTAAGTACTTTCTTTCCTAAAACTGATGTGATATAATAGCTTCATTCCAGAAAAGGAGTAAAAAAATATGCGGCAAGGTATTCTTAAATAAAACTATAATCAAATAGTAGGGAACAAAAGAATTATGATAGCTCCTTTTTGTGGGGGGCTTGGTTTTTGTACCCAATTTAAGAATACTTTTGCCTTATCAATTTTGACATATTCAAAAACAGCAATCACAAATAGGTGTATGCTGTATGTGTATGTCCGCAAATTAGAATCCCCAGTGGTAAAAGTATTTTACTGCTGGGGATTTTTTATGCCCTTTGGGGCTGTAAAGGGAGGACAATCACATGAAAATAATCAATATCGGCATTCTGGCCCATGTAGACGCAGGAAAAACTACATTGACAGAAAGTCTGCTATACACCAGTGGAGCGATTGCGGAACAGGGAAACGTGGATAAAGGGACCACAAGAACAGACACTATGATTTTTGGAACGGCAACGAGGGAATTACCATTCAGACAGCAGTTACTTCTTTTTTTATTGGAATGATTATAAAATCAATATCGTGGACACTCCCGGTCATATGGATTTTTTAACCGAAGCATACCGCTCTTTATCTGTCCTTGACGGAGCTGTTTTAGTCATTTCAGCAAAAGACGGCGTACAGGCACAAACCCGTATATTATTCCATGCGCTTCAGAAAATGGACATTCCGACAATTATCTTTATAAATAAGATAGACCAAAATGGGATCGACCTGCAGTGTGTTTACCAAAGCATTAAAGATAAACTTACCAGTGATATGATTGTCATGCAGGAGGTTTCCCTGTCGCCAAAAGATAACCATGACCGATATTTCTGATTTAGACAAATGGGATATGATTATTTCCGGAAGCGATGAACTATTAGAACGATATGTTGCAGAGGATTCTTTGGATATACAGGAATTACAATATGAAAAGTGCAAAAGAACCAGATGCTGCTCTTTGTTTCCTGTTTATCATGGGAGTGCAAAAAGACAATTTAGGAACAGAAAAAAACTGATTGAAGCGATTATAGAAACTTTCATTACAGAAACGGACGATATTCAGTCTGAATTATGTGGATATGTTTTTTAAGGTTGAGTATACAGAGCGGAAAAAAACGGCTTTCTTATTTACGCCTGTATCATGGGACGCTCCATTTACAGGATACCCTGCTGCTGTCAAAAAAAAGGAAAAAAATAAAGATTACGAAATGTGTATTCCGTCAAATGGTGAAATCGTCCCGGCTGACCATGCCTGTCAGGGAGAAATTGTTATTTTAGCTGATGATACTTTGAAACTGAACGATATCCTGGGAAATGAAAAACTCCTGCCTCACAAAACACGGATTGATAATCCCATGCCATTACTTCGGACAACGGTAGAGCCGCAAAAAGCCGGAGCAAAGGAAGCCCTGTTAAATGCCCTCGCAGAAGTGCTGATCTAGACCCTCTTTTGCATTTTGACATTGATACTGTTACCCATGAGATTATGTTATCTTTTTTGGGAAAAAGTACAGTTAGAAGTTATTTGTTCGCTATTAGAAGAAAAAAATATCATGTGGGCGTGGCTATGAAAAGAGCCTTCGAGTTGTTATCTGGAAAGACCGCAAAAAGCGAGCTGCACGATTCATATTGAAGTGCCGCCGAATCCGTTTTGAGGCATCTATTGGTTTGACTGTAACACCGCTTCCTGTTGGAAGCGGAACACAATATCAAAAGCGAGGTATCTCTCGGCTATTTAAACCAAAGTTTTCAAAAATGCCGTCATGGAGGGTGTGCGTTATGGAATGGAGCAGGGCTTATATGGCTGAGGGAGTGACAGACTGCCAAATTTGTTTTGATTATGGAGTTTATTACAGCCCGGTCAGCACCCCCGCTGATTTTTCGTTTTTCTTGCGCCTGTCGTGTTGGAGCAGGCATTGAAAAAAAGCAGGGACACAACTGTTGGAACCATACCTTTCCTTTACCCCTTTTTGCACCGCAGAAATATCTTTCACGGGCTTATAATGATGCACAAAGTATTGCGCAATCATTGAATCAACCAGACTTGAAAAAAAGATGAAGTTATTTTTTAAAGGGTGAAATCCCTGCCCGTTGTATCGGTGAATATAGGAATGATCTGAATTTTTATACAAATGGAAGAAGTGTCTGCATTACAGAATTAAAAGGGTATCAGGAAACTTCCGGCGAGCCTGTATTTCAGCCACGCCGCCCTGAACAACCGTTTAGACAAGATCCGGCATATGTTTCAGAAGATAATGTAACGTCTTGCGCAATGCAAGCGTTCATTGCTAGCTATTCGAAATATCATTGATAAAATCAGCATCAGAGAGGAGGAACCATTTTTGAACCAGAAACAGACGGATATTACAACAGGAAAGCAAATACGTCATCTGCGAACACAATCAGGGAATGACACAGGAAGAACTGGCTGGGGAATTGAATGTTACCCGGCAGGCGCTATCGAATTGGGAGAGAGATGTTAATGAACCCGATTTAAATACGTTGAAAAAATTTGTTTTCTTTTTTTGGAGTCCACATGGACGATTTTTGCGAAGAGGTAATAACAAAAAAATGGAAACATGTGAAAAAAGAGAAACGACAATTTAATAAGTATGATATGGCAATTGGACTTTTTTATGGTGTCGGGATATTTCTTGGCATTGGTATTTTCTTTGTTGGCGGTTTTATGACAATGTCGGGTGCAGGGTGGGGAGCATCACTATTTGGCGGTGGCTGTTTTTCTCTTGTATTTGGCTTGATATGCCATGCAGTTATTACATTGAGAAGAAATGACAAATGATGACATATCCTGCTTTCTAGACTTTTCGGTCATATCGCGTAAAAAAGCCGCTGCTTTTGGCTTTCCAATAGCGGCGGCAAAGGGAAATATCCTTTGAATACCTTACAGAAGAAAAGTTTTGCAGCATTATAAAAATAAAAGCCTATACCATTTTGGAAAGAAAAGATACATAATAGTCAAGACGGCAACAATCAGAAGTTATGGAGGGTAACAATGGAATATAGTAAGGAAGATTTAATGGAAGCAAAAAGGCAAATTTTGGGAGTGGGAGAGAACATGGGAACAGAGGAAAGTAAAAAAATCTGGGAGAAAAACGCACAATTTTGGGATAATGCAATGGGTGACAAATCTAATGAATTTCACAGAGAGGTAGTGCGTCCCAAAGTAACGGAACTTCTATCTCCTAATCCTGCGGATTACATTTTGGATATTGCGTGTGGCAATGGAAATTATTCTTCGTATCTTGCACAAAGAGGCGCTTCGATTGTCGCTTTTTGATTACAGCAAAAAATGATAGAATTGGCTAAAAGACGGCAATCACAATATGCAAAACAAATTGAATTTTGTGTAGCGGATGCGACCAATAGAAAAGTATATTAGAATTAAAAAGAAATCGAGCCTTTACGAAAGCAGTTTCTAATATGGCAATTATGGATATTACGGATATTGAACCACTTCTTATGGCTGTTTATGAACTGTTGGAGGAAAGCGGAATTTTTGTCTTTGCAACGCTAACACCCTTGTTTTATCACGTTGACTGAAAAAAATATGACACCGCACAGTTACTATGGTATAGCGATTGAAGGGCAACCGGAGAGCAGATTTATTATCATCGTTCCATACAAGATATTTTTTTAACCTTTGTTTTAGAGCTGGATTTGTCATTGATGGATTTTTATGAAGAATGTTTCAAAAACAACAAAAGAAATTCCTATGGTAATGATAGTAAGGCTTAAAAAGGTAAAACGTGATAGCTTAAAAATAAATTCAAGTTTGCCGGATAAATAGCAAACCTGGCCAGAGCCAGTCAACGGTCAAGATGAACGAGGCTTCGCCCGCCGTTGACAACCCGCCCGGTTTTGCAGTTAGGCAGTCAGGGCGACAGCCTAAAAGTGCTGCCGACCCTTACTATCATAAAAAGCAACTACTAACCAGCCACAGCCCTTTTTGGGAGGAAAGGGGATTTTCCATGACCTGTACAGAAGAATATCAGGGAACATATCGAGTACACTTTTCCATGCCTTTTGCAAAGTCGTTATCCGAAATGCAACGATCAACGCAGCGAGGACACGGAGCAGGAAGCACAAAAGAAATATCCCATGAATACCTCACAGACGAAAAGCACTACCCTTTAGGCACGACAGATGAATATTTCCAAGCCCCGGAGCCGGACGAGGAATACATACTTACCCTTTGCGGCGATACGGTCATTTTCAGCAGCGGCTTGCTTGCGGAAGCCCTGTCACGGCTGGACGAACGGGGCGGAAATGATTTACCTGTCCTTTTTCAAGCGTATTCCACAGCACGAAATTGGCAGACAGTACGGGCGCAGCCGCAGCACAGCGAGCTACCATATCCGAAAAAGTCCTACGGCAGCTCAAGCGGAAATGGAGGGAATGGCATATGAGAAATAATGAAGCTTCTCCCCTATGAAACAATCGTCCAAGCCACCAGCGGGGAGCCGGAAGCGGTGGGAACTGTATTGCAGTATTACCGCCGCCGCATACAATGTGCCGCCCGTGTGAATGGACGGGTGAGACCAAGATACAGAGGACTACATCACGCAGACGCTTCTCACAGCTATTTTTCAAGTTCCGCTTTGGGAGATAGCCCTACCGCCTACAACTGAATAACCGCCGCTTCGCCGGCAACCAGAAAGCAGTAAATCTATTCAACAGATTTGCTGCTTTTTTTCGTTCCTGTTTGGCATTTTTGAAAATCCCCAGTATGAAAAAACAAAAGGGAAAATTGCCGCCGCAGTTGGCAAAATCCCTTACTTATCCGTGGAGGGTATCAAAGAAAAAAATACTGCCATTGTCCGCCTTTTTTTCGGCTTGCGTGGTGTTGTGAGGGAATAAGGGGAAATTCTAAAAATCTCCGTCCATTTTGCTTTGCGTGGTGTTGTAGGTAGTGAAAGGAAAATTTTCAAGATATGCCGGAATAGCGGGTAGCAAAGCCCTTTTGAAACGTCTTGTTAGCGGAAAGTACGGAAGCCGGGGAACGCCGGAGTTTTTCAGAGCAAGATTCTACCGCAGTACCAAAATTCGCTTATCGCTCATTTTGCCCCTGCGGGAATCTTGTTGGGGAGTGCCTTCCCCAAACCCTGCTTATGCGGCTTACGCCGCTGGAAAATCCCTCAAAATAATTTTTCGGATTTTTCAAAAACAGTTCCGCTTTACACCCTGTTTTTCTCCTATTAGTGAGAGGACACCACGCACAGCCGAAGGAGGTTTTACCATGCGAAAACGATATAACACGCCGCACCGCAGCCGGGTAGTCAAGACACGCATGACCGAGGAAGAATACGCCGAGTTTGCGGAAAGGCTTTCTGCTTACAACATGAGCCAAGCCGAGTTTATCCGGCAAGCCATAACCGGGGCAGCCATACGCCCCATCATAACCGTTTCCCCCGTCAATGACGAGTTGCTTGCCGCTGTCGGGAAGCTGACCGCCGAATACGGCAGGATCGGCGGCAACTTAAACCAGATAGCCCGGACGCTGAACGAGTGGCACAGCCCCTACCCGCAGCTTGCCGGGGAGGTACGGGCGGCGGTTTCCGACCTTGCTGCCCTAAAGTTTGAAGTCTTGCAGAAAGTGGGTGACGCTGTTGGCAACATTCAAACATATCAGCTCTAAAAAAATGCGGACTATGGCGCAGCGGAAGCCTATCTCACATTTGAGCATGACGAGTTTACCATGAAGCCCACCCTTGATGAAAACGGGCGGCTGATACCGAGGGAGGATTACCGCATTTCTTCCCTCAACTGTGGGGGCGAGGATTTCGCTGTTGCCTGTATGCGGGCTAATCTCCGCTATGAGAAAAAAACCAAAAAAACGGGAAGATGTGAAAAAGCCACCACTATATCATCAGCTTTGACCCACGGGACAGGGACAGACAACAGCTTGACCGTAGACCGGGCGCAGGAGCTGGGCGAGCAGTTCTGTAAAGAGCATTTCCCCGGACACCAAGCCTTAGTCTGCACCCACCCGGACGGGCATAACCACAGCGGCAATATCCATGTGCATATCGTCATCAACTCCCTGCGGATTTATGAAGTCCCGCTTCTGCCCTACATGGACAGACCAGCCGACACACGGGAGGGCTGCAAGCACCGCTGCACCAACGCCGCTATGGAATATTTCAAGAGTGAAGTCATGGAGATGTGCCACCGGGAGGGCTTTGCAAATCGACCTCCTAAGCGGCAGCAAGGAACGGATAACCGAACAGGGAATACTGGGCGGCAAAGAAAGGACAGCTTGCCCTTGATAAAGAGAACGCTGTCAGAGAAGCCGCAGGACAGCCGACCAAGCCCACCAAGTTTGAAACGGACAAGGCGAAGCTGCGCCGGACGATACGGCAGGCACTTTCCCAAGCTGGCAGCTTTGACGAATTTTCTTCCCTTTTTGCTGCGGGAGGGTGTGACCGTCAAGGAGAGCCGGGGCGGCTTTCCTACCTCACGCCGGACAGGACAAAGCCTATCACAGCCCGGAAGCTGGGGGACGATTTTTGACAAGGCTGCTGTCCTTGTCCTGCTTACGCAGAACGCCCACAGAGCCGCCGAACAGAGCAAAGCCATACTCGAATACCCTGCCGCGGTTAAAAAGCTGTCACAAGGGGAAAAAACCACAAAAACCACCCCGGCAGACAACACCTTGCAGCGCATGGTTGACCGGGAAGCCAAGCGAGCCGAGGGCAGGGCGTGGGCTATGACCGCTGGGCGGCAAAAGCACAACCTAAAAGCAAATGGCAGCTACCGTTACCGCCTATCAACAGTACGGCTTTTTCTTCCCCGGAGGAACTGGACGAAGCCTGTTCTGCCGCCTATACCGCCATGCGGGAAAAGCCTTACAGAGCTGAAGCAGATGGAAAAAGACGCTGAACGGGAAAAAAAGGGCTGCAACGGCAGGGTGCTTGCCTATTCAAGACCCGCCCTGTCCGGGACAGGGCTGAAACAACAGAAAAAAACGCCAAAAGCAAAAGCAGCCTACCGTCAGAAGTACGAAAGCGACTTTATCATAGCAGACGCAGCCGCCCGCTATTTCAGGGAAAACAGCATTTTCAAGCTGCCGAGCTATAAAAAGCCCTGCAAGCAGAGATTGAAACCCTTATCCAAGAGAAAAACAGCAGCTACAACGATTACCGGGCAAAACGGGAGGAATACCGCCGCTTACAGACTGTCAAGGGCAATATCGACCAGATTTTACACCGGGAGCGCAAGCCTGTGAAAAAGGCAGGAACAGGAACGATAAAAACCGCCCCAAAATGTACCCGAACCTATACAGAACAAGGGGCTGCCCCGTACCCTATCCGCAAATACCAAAAGGATTTTTTTAACGGGCTTATAGGGCAGAAAAACCCGAAAAATGATACCGAGATGATACAGAATTACCGCCGATACCGCCACACCAGCGGAAACGGCAGAAAGAACACACCATGCCAAGAATGAGCAAGAAACGGCGGCTGGAATGGTCTTTTTTTCCTGCGGCAAGTGAAAGTCAGGGAATTCCACCTGCGATCGTATCACATACAATGACCTCTGCCGGGGCTGTACCCATAGCTGCAAGCAGAGCTTCCGGGCGGTTATCATACTCTGCCCCCACTACTACTCCAAACGCCGGAAAAAGGAGGACAGGGACAATGGCAGATAACCGCAAGTATTACTACCTCAAGCTGAAAGAGAACTTTTTGACAGCGACTCCATTGTGCTGCTGGAAGATATGAAAGACAGGGATTTTATACTCAATATCCTCTTGAAGCTGTGCTTAAAATCGCTGAAAAAAACGGCGGGAAATTGCAGCTTGACGAGCATATCCCTACAGCGCAGATGATAGCGACACTGACCCGCCACCAGATAGGGACGGTTGAGAGGGCTTTAGAGATTTTCCGGCAGTTGGGGCTTGTGGAGCAGCTTGACAGCGGGGCTTTCTATATGACCGACATTGAGCTGATGATAGGACAGTCCTCTACCGAAGCCGAGCGGAAACGGGCTGCAAGACTGGAAAACAAGGCACTTTTACCGCCCCGGACAAAAAGGCGGACATTTGTCCGACATTCGTCCACCAGAGATAGAGATAGAGTTAGAGAAAGAGATAGAGATAGAAAAAAAGAGAGGAGAAACAGGACACCCCGCCCCCGCCGCTTATGGCAGATACAACAATGTGATACTGACCGATACAGAGCTTTCCGGGCTAAAAACAGAGTTGCCCGACAAGTGGGAGTATTATATTGACCGGCTTTCCTGCCATATCGCTTCCACCGGGAAACAGTACCACAGCCATGCAGCCACCATTTACAAGTGGGCGCAGGAGGACGCTGCCAAAAGGCAAGGCTGCCCTCGAAACAGGGCATACCCGATTATTCATGCAGGAGGGCGAGAGCTTATGAAAAAAACGGAATTGAAGCTATGATTACGGACATTACAGCCACTACCGCCGAAGCGGAGGACTACACAGGCGAGGACGGGCTTTTATACTGCGGTAAGTGCCATACGCCCAAAAAGCCCTATTTTGCAGAGGAAAGACTTGTTTCGGGCGTGACCGCCACCCGGCAGAGTGCGACTGCCAGCGGGCAGCCCGTGAAAAAGCAACAAGCCGCCGAAAAGCCGACAGAAGCACCTTGAAAAAAAGTGGAGGACTTGAAACGCCGGGGCTTTACCGACCCTGCTATGCGGAACTGGACATTTGAGCATGACAACGGCAGAAACCCGCAGACCGAAACCGCCCGCTTTTTATGTGGAGAGCTGGGAAACCATGCAGGCTGAAAATATCGGCTACCTGTTTTTGGGGCGGCGTGGGGACGGGAAAAAGCTACCTTGCCGCCTGTATCGCCAACGCCCTTATGGAAAAAAGAGGTTGCCGTCTGCATGACAAACTTTGCAACGATACTGGGTGACCTTGCCGCCAGCTTTGAGGGCAGGAACGAATATATTTCCCGCCTTTGCAGCTACCCTCTGCTGATGCTTGATGATTTCGGTATGGAGCGAGGAACAGAATACGGGCTGGAACAGGTTTACAGCGTGATTGACAGCCGTTACCGAAGCGGCAAGCCGCTGATCGCCACGACCAACCTCACGCTGGAGGAATTGCAGCACCCGCAGGACACGCCCCACGCCCGTATCTATGACAGGCTGACTTCCATGTGCGCCCCCGTCCGCTTCACGGGCAGCAACTTCGAAAAAAACCGCACAGGAAAAGCTGGAACGCTTAAAAGCAACTGATGAAGCAGCGAAAGGAGGCCTATGACAGAAACGAAACAGACAAGCACCACCAAAACAGACCGCCGCCCGGACTGTGTGACGGAAATCCGCATGGGCAACTCCGTCCTTACCGTTTCCGGCTTCTTCAAGCAGGGCGCAACCGACACCGCAGCCGACAAGATGATGAAAGTGCTGGAAGCGGAAGCTGCTACACAAAAAACGGCGATTTGACCGACCATAAAGAAGCAGATTTGACGCTTTTGCCGCTATACAGACAGCCGCCCCATGTGGTACAATCAAGGTACGGAATAGTGGGGCTGGCTGTCGGAAACGGAGGATTTTATGTTAAGACAGACCAACCAACAACCAATTACCGCCCTTTACCCAAGACTATCCCATGAGGACGAGCTGCAAGGCGAAAGCAATTCCATTTCAATCAGAAGCGTATCCTTGAAACCTATGCAAAGCAGAACGGCTTTTCAATCTGCGCTGGTACACGGACGACGGTTATTCTGGTGCGAACTTTCAAAGACCCGGTTTTTCAAGCCATGCTTGCGGACATTGAAAGCCGGAAAAAGTCAGGGACAGTTATCGTAAAGGATATGTCGAGGTTAGGGCGAAACTACCTGCAAGTGGGAATGTACACGGAAATGATTTTTCCCACAGAAGGTGTCCGCTTCATCGCTATCAATGACAGGGTGGACAGCGCACAGGGCGACAATGACTTTGCCCCGCTGCGGAATATCTTTAACGAATGGCTGGTGAGAGATACGAGCAAGAAAATCAAAAGCAGTAAAACGCTCAAAAAGGCATGAATGGCAAGCCCATCACAAGCAAGCCTGTGTATGGCTACCTCATGGACGAGGATGAAAAATTTCATTATTGACGAGGAAGCTGCACCCGTAGTCAAGCAGATATACAACCTCTGTCTTGCCGGGAATGGTCCGACCAAGATAGCCCGTATGCTCACTGAGCAGCAAATCCCCACGCCGGGGAACGCTTGAATACCGCAGGACGGGCAGCACCCGCCGCTACCACCCCGGCTATGAGTGCAAGTGGGCGACCAATACCGTAGTGCATATCCTTGAAAACCGGGAATACACAGGCTGTCTGGTAAATTTCAAGACAGAAAAAAACTTTCTTACAAAGTCAAGCACAGTGTAGAAAATCCCCCGGAAAAAGCAAGTGATTTTTCGAGAACCACCACGAGCCTATCATAGACACCCAAACATGGGAACGGGTGCAGGAGCTTCGCAAACAGCGCAAACGCCCAAACCGCTATGATGAAGTGGGTTTGTTCTCCGGCATACTGTTCTGTGCGGACTGCGGCAGCGTGATGTATCAGCAGCGATACCAGACGGACAAGCGCAAGCAGGACTGTTATATCTGCGGCAACTACAAGAAACGCACCCATGACTGTACGGCGCACTTTATCCGCACCGACCTCTTGACCGCTGGTGTACTCTCCAATCTGCGGAAAGTGACCAGCTATGCGGCAAAGCATGAAGCCCGGTTTATGAAACTCTTGATTGAGCAGAACGAGGACGGGGGCAAACGCAGGAACGCCGCCAAGAAAAAGGAACTGGAAGCCTCCGAGAAACGCATAGCCGAGTTATCCGCTATCTTCAAGCGGCTGTATGAGGACAGCGTGACCGGGCGCATATCAGACGAGCGTTTCACAGAGCTGTCGGCAGACTATGAAGCAGAGCAACGGGAGCTGAAAGAAAGAGCCGCTGCTATTCAAGCGGAGCTTTCCAAAGCACAGGAAGCCACCGTGAACGCAGAAAAGTTTATGAATGTTGTCCGGCGGCATACCAGCTTTGAAGAACTTACCCCTACTCTGCTGCGGGAGTTTGTAGAGAAAATCGTTGTGCATGAGTGCAGCTATGACGAGAACAAGACCCGCAGACAGGACATTGAGATTTATTATTCTTTTTGTTGGCAAGGTGGACTTGCCCGAATAACCGCCGACCTATCCGACACAATGCGCAAGTGCCGGATAGGAACAGCAAAATTTTTACACTTCTATTACTTCTTTATCGCACATCAGTAAAGCTTCTGGGGACATATATACAATATTGGCGGCGGGGAAAGCTGCCGTGTAAGTACAGAGGAGATGTATCTTAAGCTATACAGTGAGATTGGATTTACAAGCCTTGAGCACATATTGGAGCCTAAGTATATTGCCACGAGAAACTTTCACGGACAGTATTATCTTGATTCTGATAAGCTTGAAGATTACCTTCACTTTAGAAGTGATTCGATGCAGTATTTTTACGAAGCCTACCTTAAAGAACTGGGCTCTGCCAGAGGCTTTATCAGAGCAATGTGCAAGCTGCCGGGTGGACAGAAAATGATGGGAAAGCTTATCAAATCCACCTTCCAGAAACTAATGTATGGAGAACACGGCACAAAGCAGTGGATAAAAGATAACAGGGAAGACTACATTGAGGCATATTGGGGCTCTAAGCAGGCTTGGGAGGAGATTCCTGCAAAAGATTCTGAGATAAAGCATTTTAAGGACTGGGATAAGGTGATAATGCTTGATCATGGCTATGATGAAAAAAAGTCTGAATCAGAGCTAGAGCTTAAAGACATGAAAATAGCAGCAGAATTTAGAGGAGGTACGCTGGATTCAACTGAAATGGTAAAGGGTGACTGGACTACGCCTCTGTCATTTACCTGTCAGTTCGGTCATAAGTTCAAGGGAAGTCCAAGGCTCATCCTTGAAGGAGGCCACTGGTGCGATGAATGTGAAAGAAAATCCTGGAACTACGGAAAGAGGGCAAAGAAAGATAAGTTCTTTGCACAGGTATGGGAGCCTTTACATAAGGCAGACGAGCTTAGAGAATATCCCAAAGCAGTTGGCGAATTAGACGTATAAAAGAAAGCAGTACTGCCTGCGGAGATGAAAATAGGCTATGGCAATTATCTTGAAATGAGTGATGAAGAGATTGAAAAAGTATATGGAAGGCTGTGAAGGCTTCGTGTTTGCAGACCGGAGTAGATGAAAAGGGTTGAAGGACCTGCGCCTATATACGATATGTTTAAGAAATACAATATTGAGCCTGTCAAACGCCTCCTTAAAATTGCCAAAAAAATGCGGTATAAAACATACAGCTATATGTGGTTCATCTATGATGAAAAGAGTATAAAAAGAAAAAAATATTGAGCCGGGACTTAATATGGTAAAGTTCTGCAGTCCTACAGTGTGGCACCACTTTCATAGACAAGGCAGAAGGCTGTGAAAGGCTAGGAGTAAAGCCGGATGACATAGATAGAGCCATTGCAGAGTCTATGCTTTTTATGTAAGGATATTCTAAATAAAAAGGTAAATTCGATATCTATGAGAGCGGAATAAGTAGCCATAATAAGCCAGAATTAATCTTGATTACAATAAATAGCAATATCCGAACCGATTGTTAGTCTTAATTGACTTTCAATCGGTTTTTCGTATAATCCAGTTGGTATAGAAATGCTGATTATCGCTATATTTCTAATCGTAGAAATTTATTTTTTTCAATACTTAGAGAACAATGGAGTTACTTATCAAGTCATGGGAAAATACAGGAAAAAACGAATACACGATGTTGTTTTGGGACTTACATTATTTTTTGTAGCGTTGGTTCTACTTGTGGCAGATGTAACCAAGGCTTCAAATGATGATGGAAACAAAACTGTGGTTGTATCGATTGATGGTGAGAAGGAGGCGGAATATCCACTTAATAAGGATGGGACACACATTCTTCATGGTTCTCATTTGGGCACAAATAAGCTTGTGATTAAGGATGGGGAGGCATACATTGAAGAAGCAAGCTGCCCTGATAAACAGTGTGTAAAGCAGGGTAAAATCAGCAAAGCCGGAGAGATGCTTGTTTGCCTGCCAAATAGGGTAGTAGTTAAGATAATACATGCTAACGAAGAAGAACCTGTTATTGATGGTGTCTCGGGTTAGGAGGGAAGTTGGCTAAAAAAGTTTCGTTGTATGGAATACTTGTGTCTCTTGCGTTCATAGCAAGCTATATAGAGGTACTTATTCCATTTAACTTTCACATACCCGGGATGAAACTGGGGCTTGCCAATATAGTTGTTCTTGACGCCCTGTACACAGGTGGGGCAAAAGCAGGAATAACAGTGTCGATTATTAGAATAATCTTAGTGGGCCTTACCTTTGGCAATCCTTATAGTGCAATATACGGGCTTTCAGGTGGAGTGATAAGTTTAGCTGTAATGATAGCACTAAAGAAGACGGACTTCTTTGGGGTGATGGGAGTAAGCATGGCAGGAGGGGTAGCGCATAATATCGGACAGCTTTTATGTGCTATGATACTACTTAAACTGCCTGCGGTATTTACCTATCTTTCGTATCTTATACTTGTTGGAACTGTTACAGGGGCTTTGATAGGTATAATTGATGAGGAAGTCTTAAAGAGGTTGCCGGTAAGAAAAACATAAATAAAGGAGAAAAACTATGTATAACAAAATATTAACAAAGGCTGTTGCCTTGATTCCATTGACTGCATTACTTATAAATCCTGTTCAAACAATGGCTGGAAGCAATCACACATATGCTCCAGTAAACAATGTAGCCTCTGCAAAAAAGCCAAAATACGAAAAGGAAATCAAGATATTTCCCGATATAAAGGTAGTAAAGTCTAAGGGCAAATGGGCAATTGTAAAGACTAACGGAAAGAAGATTACAGGCTTTATATACCAGGATGTGAAGGTGGAAAAGCTAAATGATACCTATGGTACTATAGTCATAGTAGTTAAGAAAAATGGGAAGTGGGGCTTTGTAAATGAGCTTGGAAAGGAGACTGTGTCCCCAAAGTTCGATGAAGTTAAAGAAATCATGTTCATCGGTGTAAAGGTTAAAAAAAAGATGGCAAATGAGGGGCTTGTTACTACTGATGGGGATGTAATAATTCCTGTAAAGTATGATGACATTGAAAAAGTTTGACGGTGCTGTAGCAAAAGGTCGTGCTAGATGACAAAAAGGGACTGGTGGCTGATGGTAGGAGATAATACCTCCTAAATATGATGATATAAATGATTTAGCTCATCTCCGTATCAGGTGAAACTCGGAGATAAATGGGGATTTATCAGTGAATCCGGAAAAGAAATTACACCTGTAAAATACGATGCTGTGACTGCTTTTGCTGATGGACTTGCCGGAGTTAAGCTTGATGGTAAATGGGGTTATATCAACCAAAGAGGTGAAGAAGTAATTGCTCCAAAGTACGATGAAATAAAGGAGTTTAGTGAAAACAGAGCAGGGAGTAAAAGCTTGATGGTGACTGGGGCTATATAGACGGAACAGGGAGAAGAAGTTATATCTCCTCAGTATGATGAAGTAGGAAAATTTGACAAAGGACTTGCGAGTGTTAGTATCAATGGAAGATGGGGCCTCATTGACAAAAACGGTGAGTTAAAAGGGAAAATAATATACGATTCTATCTTCAATACCGAAGGTATGTCGCTTATTAGAGTTGACCTCGACGGTATGACAGGATATATAAATAGGGCGGGGAAAAGGTTATTATCCCTGTAAAGTATGAGGAAGTAATAAACTATAATGATGAGGCTGTTGTAGTAAGAGCCGGTAAGAAATGGGGTGTTTATGACAGCACAGGTAGGATGGCTGTTCCTGTAAATTACGAGGGTATAGACAATCTTAACGTATACCATGATGACAAGAAGGGCGTTACAACCATTTATGTAAATGCAACCTTAAAGAAAAAGCCTGTTTTCTTTAGTGTTCAGGCAAAGAGCCAAAAGACAGTGAAAGGTGAGTATACATATGGTAAAGTGGTCAAAAACCTAAGACAAAAGCAAAAGTAAAATCAAACAGGAAATAGGAGAAAATAGCGAATGTGGGCTTATGAAAAAAAGTGTTTTATCAGTTTTATCCAATGGGATTTTTGCGGTGCGCCATTTGAAAATGACGGAAAGCTGGAGCATAGAATACTGAAGGTTATTGACTTCATCCCTCATCTTAAAAAAATAGGAATAGGAGCAGTATATTTTTCTCCTATATTTGAATCCGATACACATGGCTATAATACAAGGGATTATAGAAAGATAGATGTGAGGCTTGGAACCAATGAGGACTTCAAGAAGGTCTGCGAAGAGCTTCATAAAGAAGGAATCAGGGTGATACTTGACGGAGTATTTAACCACGTGGGCAGAGGCTTCTTTGGCTTTAAGGATGTACTTGAAAAAAGAGAAAATTCACAGTACAAAGACTGGTTCAACATCAATTTTGGAGGCAACAGTAACTATAATGACGGGCTTTGGTATGAAGGCTGGGAAGGTCATTATGACCTGGTTAAGCTAAATCTAAAGAACCCTGCGGTTACCGACTACCTTATAGAAAGTGTAAGGGGCTGGGTTAAAGAATTTGATATTGACGGACTCAGGCTTGATGTAGCCTATATGGTTGACAGGGATTTCTTAAAGAGACTGAGATACGAAACCAGTCGGATGAAACCTGAGTTTTTCCTTGGTGGAGAAATGATAGGCGGGGATTATAATCAGATTATGAATGATGAGATGTGCCATTCAGCGACCAACTATGAATGCTACAAAGGGATATATTCAAGTCTCAACAGCATGAATTTATTTGAAATAATGCATTCCCTAAACCGTCAGTTCGGTGAGGAGAACTGGACCTTATACAGAGGCAAACATCTGATGAGCTTTGTAGACAACCACGATGTATCAAGGCTTGCCAGTATCCTTACTGAGGAGAAACATATTCCTTTAGCTTATGCGCTTATGTTTTACCATGCTCGGTATTCCTATGATATACTATGGAAGCGAATGGGGCTTTAAGGCAGATAAAAAAGAGGGAGATCCGGCACTCAGACCTGCCTTTGATAAGCCTGTATATAATGAGCTTACCGAATATATCACTAAACTAACAAAGATACACAATGCTTCACCTGTGCTCTGGTACGGAAGCTTTTAAGTCGTTGCAGATAGCCAATAAGCAATGTGCATTTCTTAGAGAAAAAGATGGAAAGCGTATGATAATCGCCTTCAATGCGGAGGGCAACCCTGCAAGGCTTAACTTTAACCTTGACAATGTAAATGGAGGTCTGACAGACCTTATTACAGGTGACACGGTGGAGTTTAATTCAGGACTTGACCTTGGGGGCTTTAGGGCATATATATTTGAGGTATAACAAAAATATCCTGTTTCGGAAGTTAGCGTAACTGCTTATCCGAATACAGGATATTTTATAGAAATCCGCAAAAATATTTTTAAAATTTTTACTTGAAACTTGCAGTAGACTATGTTAGTATATAAAGTGGACTTTATTCAGAAAGGAGTTTTCGAAATGAAAGTTAGGTCATCTGTGAAGCCAATTTGCGAAAAAAATGCAAGGTTATCAAGAGAAAGGGTGCAATCAGAATCATCTGTGAGAACCCAAAACACAAGCAGAGACAGGGATAATTCTGATTAAGATTAATAATTAGGAGTCTTGCTTTCTGCGTTATGGATATCACCGGAAATGTGAGCCGGTCATATCTGTGATACCGTATGTATAGGCTTTTGCTTATATTATGAAGATAAATGTATCTTCGCCTCGAAATTCATCATTTCGTTGTACGGTTTCAAAAGCGGCTGGGTAGAGGAAATCATCATTCCGATACCAAATTCACATATTGTTACTATTAATTCAAAAATAACGGAGGTTAAAACGCTAATGGCTCGTATTAGTGGTGTCGATTTACCAAGAGAGAAGCGTGTAGAGATTGGGCTTACTTTATATCTATGGTATTGGTAGAGCAAAATCTAATGAAATTTTTAACAAAAGCAGCTGTTGATCCGGACATTCGTTGCAAGGATCTTTCTGACGAACAGGTTGGAAAAATCCGTGATGTAATCGAAGAATCCGTTCTGGTTGAAGGTGATCTTCGCCGTGAAGTAGCTATGAACATCAAGAGACTTCAGGAGATCGGTTGTTACAGAGGTGTTCGTCATAGAAAGGGGCTTCCTGTTCGTGGACAGAACACAAAGAACAACGCAAGGACAAGAAAAAGGTCCAAAGAAGACCATCGCAAATAAGAAGAAATAATTAAAGGAGGATTCTTGGGTCATGACTAGTGCAAAAGGTGCAGCAAAAAAAGTGACAAAGAAGCGTGTGAAAAAGAATGTCGAGCGCGGACAGGCACACATTCAGTCATCATTTAACAATACAATAGTTACATTAACAGATTCTGAAGGCAATGCTCTTTCATGGGCAAGTGCAGGCGGACTTGGTTTCAGAGGTTCTAGAAAGTCTACCCCTTACGCTGCTCAGATGGCAGCTGAAACTGCAGCAAAGGCTGCTGTTGTTCATGGATTAAAGTCTGTTGAGGTTATGGTTAAGGGACCTGGTTCAGGTAGAGAAGCAGCTATTCGTGCTTTAGAGGCTTGCGGAATTCAGGTAGTTAGCATAAAGGATGTTACTCCGGTACCTCATAACGGATGTAGACCACCAAAGCGTAGAAGAGTTTAATTCCAGGTAGATTATTTTAGGAGGAAAAATAAATGGCAAGAGATATGGTGCCTGTATTAAAGAGATGCAGGGCTCTCGGCATAGAACCAATGGTTATGGGACTTGATAAGAAGTCCAATAGAACTGCAGGTAACAGCAGAAGAAAAATCAGTGAATATGGTGCTCAGCTTCGTGAAAAGCAGAAAGCTAAGTTCATTTACGGCGTATTAGAGAAGCCTTTCAGAAACAATTTTGCAAGAGCTAAAAAGCTTAAATATGGTACAACCGGTGAGAACCTTATGATTCTCCTTGAGTTGAGACTTGATAATGTTATCTTCCGTCTTGGTCTTGCAAGAACAAGAAAAGAAGCAAGACAGATGGTTGGTCATAAGATGGTGCTTGTTAATGGCAAGCAGGTAAATATCCCTTCTTATACAGTAGCAGTAGGCGATAAGATTGAGATCAAAGAGAAGAAGAAGTCTATCCAGAGAATTAAGGATGTCCTTGAGGCAACTAACGGAAGACTTGTTCCAGCTTGGCTTGAGATGGATCGCGAGAATCTTACAGCAACTGTTAAGGAGATTCCAACAAGAGATCAGATAGATGTTCCTGTAGATGAGGTGTTCATTGTCGAGTTGTATTCTAAGTAATTAATTCGAATAACACACTTAAAGGAGGAGCCTGGTAATGTTTGATTTTAAGATACCGAATATTGAAATTGCTGAGATTTCTGAAGATAAGAAATACGGGCGCTTCGTAGTAGAGCCTCTTGAGAGAGGATATGGTACCACTCTCGGGAATTCGCTCAGAAGAATTATGCTTTCATCTCTTCCGGGAGCAGGAGTAACAACTGTTAAAATTGAAGGAATTAAGCACGAGCTTAGTTCTATTCCCGGAGTGAAAGAAGATGTTACGGAAATTATTATGAACATCAAGAGTCTTGCTATTAGAAATGACAGCGAGACTGATGAACCTAAGACCGCATACATTGAATCTGAAGGAGAAGGTGTTGTAACAGCTGCCAACATTCAGGCAGATTCAGACATTACAATTACCAATCCTGACCAGGTGATAGCTACTCTTAATGGTGGTGATAATTGCAGATTATATATGGAACTTAGCATTGGACGCGGACATGGTTATGTTTCTGCCGATAAGAATAAGAACGATGAACTTGCAATCGATGTTATTCCTATTGATTCTATTTATACACCTGTAGAGAGAGTAAATATCAATATAGAAAATACCCGTGTAGGACATATGACAGATTATGATAAGCTCACGTTGGAAGTATTTACCAATGGTACAATGGGACCTGATGAGGCGGTAAGCCTTGCAGCCAGAGTAATGAGTGAGCATCTCAATTCTTTCATTGACCTATCTGAAAATGCTAAAGTAGTAGATGTTATGGTAACTAAGCCTGACAATGAAAGAGGCAGGGTTCTTGAGATGAGTATAGATGAACTTGAACTTTCAGTTCGTGCATTTAATTGTCTTAAGAGATCAGGCATCAACACTGTTCAGGAGTTGGTTGGAAAAACGCATGAGGATATGATGAAAGTTAGGAATCTTGGCAGCAAGTCTCTTGAGGAGATTAAGGCTAAGATTAAGGCACTTGGACTTTCACTTAATGAAGGCGATGAATAATTAGGAGGATATAGGAATGGCTGGCTATAGAAAGCTTGGTAGAACATCAAGTCAGAGAAAGGCTTTACTCAGAAGTCAGGTAACAGAGCTTTTATATCATGGCAAGATTGTTACCACTGAGGCTCGCGCTAAGGAGCTTCGCCGTATAGCTGAGAAGCTTATCACACTTGCTGTTAAAGAAAAAGATAATGTTGAAACAGTTACAGTTAAGTCAAAGGTTATCCGCAGAGATGCCAATGGCAAGATTGTTAGAGAAGTAGTAGATGGCAGAAAGGTAACTGCTTATGATGTAGTAGATAAAAAGAGGTTAAGAGAGACCTTCCACGCGTCGTAATGCAAGAGTTCAGATGAACAAGGTACTTTACTCAGTTACAGAGCGTCCTGAGAAGGTCGCCGGAAGAAGAAAAAAACACTCAAGGTTGTTGATCTTGCAAACAAGCTCTTCGATGAGATAGCTCCAAAAGTATGTTGACCGTAAGGGTGGATATACTAGAATAGTTAAGATTGGTCTCCGTAAAGGGAGATGCAGACTATGGAAGTTCTTATCGAGCTTGTATAATATGAATATCAAAGAGAAACTGTAAAAGGTTTCTCTTTTTTATTAGAAAATATTTTCAAATAATTGTTTATCTTGTATAAAAATATAATGATAATACTGAGGAAAACAATGAATTAATATAAGTTAATGAAAGTGTTTCCTAAATATGGTAAGATTATTGAAAATAATTTTAACTAAGTTATAATACTAGATGGATTCAAAATAATAATTATAAAGAGGCATATTATGAATGAAAGAATAAGCTCGTTAAGAGGTAAGTTAATAGTATCTTGTCAGGCTCTTCCACACGAACCGCTTCATTCGTCCTTCATTATGGGAAGAATGGCACTAGCGGCAAAGGAAGGCGGAGCGACAGGGATAAGAGCAAATACCAAAGAAGACATAGCTGAGATACAGAAGAATGTTGACCTTCCTATAATCGGTATAGTAAAAGAGATTATGAGGGCTCAGATGTGTATATAACCCCTACAATGAAAGAAATTGAGGAACTGATGGAGGTAAAGCCTGAGATAATAGCTATGGATGCAGACCATCAGCAAAAGGCCTGGAGAGCTTACGATAGATGAGTTCTTCAAGGAAGTTAAGGCTAAGTATCCTAATCAGCTTTTTATGGCAGACTGCTCTACAGTTGAGGAAGCACTTCACGCAGACGAGCTTGGATTTGACTTTGTGAGCCCTACTATGGTGGGATATACGAAGCAGAGCGAGCATCTTAAAATTGCGGATAATGACTTTTTGATGCTTCGTGAAATCATTAAGAATGCCAGGGCACCATCAGTAATTGCAGAAGGAAATATAAATACGCCTGAAAAGGCCAAAAGAGTTATAGAACTCGGTGCTTTCAGCGTGGTGGTTGGCTCTATTATCACTAGGCCACAGCTCATTACGAAAATCTTTTACAGAGCGCTCTCTACAGTCAAATAAATATAAAGACAGACTTATCATTTTAGAAGATTTTGTGTTATACTTTCATCGATACAGATTGAATAAAGGTCTGTAAGATGAAAAGGATGACTAAATGGGAATAATAGATATTAAAAATCTCGTCTTTGAATACATAAGACAGGATGAGGAAGGAAATACAGAAGAGATAGAGCGTGCTATAGACGGTGTTGAGCTTGAGGTAAACGAAGGCGATTTCATTGCCATTTTAGGACATAACGGCTCGGGGAAATCAACACTAGCCAAGCACCTTAATGCCCTGCTTGTGCCTACTGAGGGTACAGTATGGGTAAATGGATATGATACCAGAGATGTAAGCAATTTGCTAAATATCAGGCAGAGCGCAGGGATGGTATTTCAAAATCCTGACAACCAGATAATTGCTTCTGTTGTAGAAGAGGATGTTGGCTTTGGCCCTGAGAATATGGGTGTTCCTACTGAAGAAATACTTACAAGGGTAAAGGATAGCCTTGCTGCTGTTGGCATGTCAGGCTATGCAAAGCATTCACCTAATAAGCTCTCTGGTGGACAGAAGCAGAGGGTAGCAATTGCAGGGGATAATGGCAATGAAGCCAAAGTGTATTGTACTTGATGAACCTACAGCCATGCTTGACCCCATAGGAAGAAAAGAGGTGCTTAAGACAGTCCATAAGCTAAATAAAAATGATAATATTACTATCATCCTCATCACTCACTATATGGATGAGGTTATAGATGCTGATAAGATTTTTGTTATGGAAGAGGAAGGTAGTCTTGCAGGGCACTCAAGAGAGGTATTTTTCAGAGGTGGAAAGGCTTGAAAGCTACAGGCTTGATGTGCCACAGGTAACAAAGCTTGCCTATGAGCTTAAAAAAAGTGGCGTTCCTATAGATGGAACAGTGCTTACAGTAGAAGAATTTAGGGAGGCCATCAAAAATGTTACTCATAGCAGATCATATTAGTTATATATATAGCCCTGGTACAGCCTATGAAAAAGGCTCTTGATGATGTAAGCCTGACTATAAATAAGGGTGAATTTATCGGTATTATAGGGCATACAGGCTCTGGCAAATCTACCCTCATCCAGCATTTTAATGGACTTGAGAAGGCGACGAGGTGGCACCATATATTTTTGACGGACAGGACATATATGATAAGGACTTCAATATGAAGAGTCTTAGAAGCAGGGTAGGGATTGGTGTTTCAGTATCCTGAGCACCAGCTTTTTGAGACGACTGTGCTTGAGGATGTAAAGTTTGGGCCAAAAAACTTAGGCCTTAGCAAGGTGGAAGTTGACCTCAGAGCTTTTGAAGCCATTAAGCAGGTAGGACTTTCTGAAAAATGTTATGATGATTCACCTTTTTGAGCTGTCAGGCGGGCAGAAGAGAAGGGTTGCAATAGCAGGGAGTCCTTGCCATGAAGCCTGAAATCCTTATATTGGATGAGCCTACAGCGGGCCTTGACCCAAGGGGCAGGGATGAAATCCTAGATCAGATAGCAAAAGCTCCATAGAGAGGGACTTACAGTAATTTTAGTTTCGCATAGTATGGAAGATGTGGCTAAGTATGCAGACAGGATTATAGCAATGAATTCAGGTAAAGTCGCATTTGACGGAACACCTAAGGAAGTGTTCAGACATTATAAAGGAATTGGAGAGAATGGGGCTATCAGCTCCTCAGATTACCTATGTTATGCAGGCTATGAAAGAATTAGGGACTTGATGTGGATACGGATGTGTCTACTGTAGAAGAGGCAAAAAGAAGAAATATTAAAAGGCCTTACATAGTTCTAAAAATATAGGATAAATCGGGATTAAATTCAATTAAATGAAGAGCTTTGATGATACTGTATTATCATTTAAAAAGCTTGATATTGTGAATACTTTAACATAGATAGGATGTATAATGATTAGAGATATAACTATAGGACAATATTATCCTGCTGATTCAGTGATACACTGAGGCTTGATCCAAGAGTCAAGCTTGCGGGAACAATTATCTTCATTGTATCGCTGTTTTTATTTAGCAGCTTCACAGGCTACATAGTGGTAGCCTTGTTTTTGGAGTACGGTTATTGGGCTCTCGAAAGTACCGTTTAAATTATAATCAAAGGTCTCAGAGCAGTATTTATATTGCTCTTATTCACTGTGGTCTTCAATATGTTCTTAACTCCGGGTAAGGAGCTTATACATTTATTTGGCAATGTGAGGATAACAGAAGAAGGCCTGAAAACAGCTATATTTATGGGAATAAGGCTTGTACTTCTTATAATAGGTTCTTCTGTGCTTACACTGACTACCAGCCCAAACCAGCTTACAGATGGTATGGAGAAAGGCTTGTCGGTATTTAGAAAGGTAGGACTGCCTGTACACGAGATAGCCATGATGATGTCGATTGCACTTAGATTCATACCTATACTGCTTGAAGAAACAGATAAGATAATGAAGGCACAGTCTGCCAGAGGGAGCGGACTTTTGAAAGTGGAGGCTTTATAAAAAGGCAAAAGCACTCATACCTATATTGGTTCCTCTTTTTGTATCTGCCTTTAGAAGGGCAATTGACCTTGCTATGGCTATGGAGGCAAGGTGCTATCACGGTGGAGAGGGCAGAACCAAGATGAAGCCCCTCAAGTATAAGAGGCGTGACGGAGTTGCCTATATCACCTGTTTTGCCTATGTGGGGCTCATAATAGTCATAAATATATTGGCTAACAAATACATTGGAGTCTGATAGATGAAGAGATTTAAACTGACGGTTGCTTATGATGGGACCGCTTATTGTGGCTATCAATATCAACCTGAACTACCTACAATTGAGGGCTTTGTAAATGATGCACTCTCAGGCCTTTTGAGAGAGGATATTGTCACAATAGGCGCAAGCAGGACTGATGCAGGTGTACACGCCTATGGCAATGTGGCTGTATTTGACTCGGATACAACAATTCCTGCAGAAAAATTGGCTCCTGCGCTGAATACAAAGCTTCCTGACAGTATCAGAATAATGGACAGTATAGAAGTTACATCTCTTTTTCATCCAAGAAGAAATGTGATAGATAAGACTTATGAATACCATATAAATACTGCTGGAATTCCATTTCCGACATATAGGCTCTACAGCCATAATGTAAAGCATGACTTAGATATCAGAGCTATGAAAAGGGCAGCTTCATTCATAGAAGGAAGGCATGACTTTACCTCTTTTTGTTCAGCCAAAACCGATAAGGAAGATAAGGTAAGGACTGTATTTCAGATAGATGTGGAAGAGGATTTAAGAAATGGTCTTATCATAAGGGTTAGAGGTGATGGCTTCCTCTACAATATGGTTAGAATAATTGCAGGAACACTTGTAAAAGTAGGGGAAGGAAAGATAGATCCTTTAGATATTCCCACCATCATAGAAAGAAAAGACAGAGGACATCTTGGTACAACACTGCCTGCCAAGGGGCTGTTTTTAATGGGGATAAGGTATAAAGAGGAATAAAAGAGGCTGCCATCTGGGAGGTAGAGGAAATGGCTGATAAGATGTACTTAGGAATAGACATTGGCGGTACAGCAGTAAAGTTAGGGCTTGTAGATGAAGATGGAAATATGGTAAGCAAGGTATCTGAGTATCCTGTAAGATTTGATAATTACGAGACTCCTATCATCGAGACTGTGGTTAAGAGTGCCAGGCTTTTTATGGAAGCAAACAACAAAGACTTCACTGAAATTGCAGGTATAGGTGTATCTGCTACGGGCGGTATAAACTCTAAGCTTGGCATAGTAGAGGGTTCTGCAGGACATATCAAGAATTGGGAAGGTACTAACATCAGGTCAAGGTTTGAGAGTGAATTTGGCGTAAAGACTGCTGTATTAAACGATGCCAATGCCGCAGCCCTTGGAGAAATGTGGAAGGGTGCCGCAAGAGGTAAGGAAAATGTTGTTGTTATGACTATAGGGTACAGGAGTTGGCGGAGGGATAATAGTAGACTCTAAGATTTTGCTTGGCAGAAAGGGCTTTGCAGGCGAGATAGGCCATATACCTGTCAATGTTGACGGAGAAGACTGCTCTTGTGGTAATAAGGGCTGTATAGAGCACTATGGTTCTACAAGCGCCCTCGTAAGAAATGTAAAAGAAGCCGTTATCTCAGGAGAAATAAAAGGAATTGAAGCTGATGATGTTGATGGAAGGTTGATATTTAAGGAAGTGGCAGCAGGAAATGAAGCTGTTATAAAAATATGTAGATGAATGGATAAACTACATATCAGCGGCACTGGTAGGACTTGTCCATACCTTCAATCCTGAAATGATAATCTTAGGCGGAGGAGTATCCGGGCAGAAGGAACTTTTCGTTGATAAAGTAAAAGAGAAGGTTCTTAAAAGTGTAATGCCTAATTTTGCCATTGGGTTAACAGTAGAAGCGACAAAACTTGGAAACGATACGGGTATTATAGGGGCAGTAAGGTTTATAAAATGATACTTGACATTTAGGCTAAAAATTTAGTAGAATGTCTAAGGTTGCTCTAAAAAAGAGTAACGTGTTGCTGGCGTGGCTCAGGTGGTAGAGCGTCGCATTGGTAGTGCGGAGGTCACGGGTCCGACTCCCGTCGCCAGCTTATACAAATTGGGAGATGACCGGTCAGGGTGTGGCCGGTCTTTTTGCTGAGTGTGCCTTCGGCGCACGTTTCTAAAGGGTGAAAGTCCCTAATCCGCCCTAGTAGTGGGAAGGATACAGCCGAAGACAAGGGTGTCCATCGTGAGGTGGAATCTGAAGGAAGTCGGATGGCAAATCTCCGGTCTGACGAATAGAAATCACATCAGGCTATGGCTAAGGATAAGGTTGCTGCACAAACTGAAGTCCAATAACTACTCAGAATTAGCTATGGTAAATGTGGCAGATGGGTGGGAGAAAAGAAACGTGTGGTACCGAGGAGGTCTTGCCAGTGGTGGAAACAGAGTAGAAGCCATAGTAACAACGAATGGCAAGAAGTCAACAAAAAGTCATAGTACCATTACGGTTGCAAACATAATGGGAAGGACTGAACTTTAGGAGGTGTTAGTAAATGAATGTAACCAATGATGGAGTTAAGGACAGACAACTTCATATAGAGGACTATCTGCAAATGGTATCTGCGGAACAGAAAGAGTATGCAGAAGTGTCCGACCATCAGAAAGGATTACTGAAAGAAACGACACCATCACAGATTTTTCAGACGGACAAACTGATGGAAGAGATTTTGTCAAACGATAACCTTAACAAAGCGTACAAAAAGGTAAAATCGAATAAAGGAGCAGGCGGAGTGGATGGGATGAACGTAGATGAACTTCTAGCGTTTCTCAGAAACAACGGAAAGCGACTTAAACAGCAGTTGATGGAAGGAAATATAAACCCAATCCTGTCCGAAGGGTGGAAATACCGAAAAGAAACAAAGGGTGAGTTTAGAAAACTGGGAGTGCCAACGGTTGTTGACAGAGTTGTTCAGCAGGCAATCGCACAGGTGCTAACTCCTATTTACGAGAAACAGTTTTTCAGAGGACAGCTACAGTTTCGTCCAAACAGAAGGGCACGATGCACTAAAGAGGTGTCAGACAAACGTAAATGATGGATATGTATATGTGGTAGATATGGATTTAGAAGTTCTTTGACACAGTATGCCAAAGTAAGCTTATTGAAGTACTATCACGAACCATCAGAGACGGAAGGGTTATATCATATTCACAAGTACCTCAATGCAGGAGTGATAAGCAGAGGGTATTTGAAAGGACCGAGGTAGGGAGTACCTGCAAGGTGGTCCACTCAGCCCGTTAGCAGCAACATAATGCTAAATGAGCTGGATAAGGAATTGGTGCAGAAGGGGACACAGATACGTCAGATATGCAGATGACTGTATGATATTTTGTAGAAGCAGAAAAGAGGTGCAGAGAGAACCTTACGCAATATCACGCCATATATAGAAGGTAAACTGTTTCTTAAAAGTAAACAAGGAGAGAAAACCTGCGTGGCGCATATCAGCAAGGTCAAATACCTAGGGTACAGCTTTTTATAGGTACAAGGGGAATGCAGACTGAGGATACACCCAAAGTCAGTAGCTAAGATGAAAGACAGAATAAGGGAACTGACAAAAAGAAGTAACGGATGGAGTAATTCATACAGGGCAATGAAACTTACGCTTTATATACGTGGATTTGTCAATTACTTTGGGCTTGCAGATATAAAAGAGTATCCTTATTAGAACTGACGAATGGCTGAGACATAAAATAAGGACAATCTACTGGAAACAATGGAAGAAAGTAAAGACTAAATTCAAAGAACTAAAGAAGTTAGAGTGTAGATGAAGAGAAAGCGTGGATATGCCAAATATGCGAAATGGAAACTGGTATTGTGGTGGATACTTTGTATTACAGACTGCATTTAACAATAAGAAACTCCGTGAACTCGGCTATCCGACATTCACAGAGTACTATATGAAAATATGTGAAAACTAAAGAACCATAGTGTACCGAACGGTACGCACGGTGTGTAATGGGGAGGATCGAGTAGATAAAATAATTATCTACCTCCTACCGGTGTTAAAAAGATAATATATTCTTTTTGTAAGCAAGTTTGCATCGAAGCTTTATGAATTTGATACTTGTATCCGACAGATAAAAACTTTCTGAACAATAATCTAAAATTGAATAAGATAATTGACTGTAGAGGTTCTTATGTGGTAAAGTACAAAGAGACACTTTAACAAAATAACAGATATTCGGTTAAATCACAGACAGGAGAAAAATAAGATGAACAAAAGGATTTTAAGATATTTGCGGTAATGAGCTTTTACTCATTTTGTGCGATGTTTATTACCCCGCTCGAAGTTGAGGCAAAGACAGTTAAATATGATGATAAGCTTAGATAAGAACATAGAAAAAGCTGTCAATAAGTATAATATTGTTTCTATGGATCAGGTAAGTAAAATTGATTTTTGGTGGAATGAAATCCCAATCTATTATAAATTATAAATTTAACATTAAAGAAACAAATGGTTACAATGAAATATTCAGGAGTATCAACTATTAAGAACACTAAGGTAAAAGCAGAATTATATAATTACCAAGAATTTAGAAAACAGGTAAAGTAACATATAAAGAAAATGAGTCAACTGTTCATTTGAATGATGAGAGTGCAAACTTATGACAGACTCTATTCAGACAGGTGAATATAAGAAAATGTCTGATGTATGGAAAAAAAGTATTTATATGGTGATTTTATCAAGAACAGAACAAAAAGGAAAATTGGCTTCCGGTAAGCTGACATTTAAGACAAAAATAAAAATAAATAAAGTAAGTATGAATGCATTACATTCTATAAATGATAAGAAAAACTTCCTGAGAAACTATATATAAAAAATGGACGGAATGGAAATAAATATTAAAAATATCAAGTTTTTCAAAATAAAAGCATATACTGCCACTTCACATTAAAAACGTGTGTGGTGGCAGTGAGATTCACTACAGCACCGCTTTCACGCTTTTTAATTAATGCTTGACAATATCTTTCCAATATGTTATAAATAATACCGTTCGTTAAGAACAGCTGCCGAAGACAGCAGGTACATCAGATTAAGATGTGTAAGTGGAAAAGCGCCTGCCGAGGATGTAATTATTTTTAGGAATATTACGGTCTGAACTCTCGCAGTTTCAGGCTTTTTTATTTGATGTATATTCAATAATTCATCTGACTTCAAGCAGTAAGGGGATATTACTAGAAACGCTCTATCCCAGCCTTTAGGCTACAGGCGTTTCGGAATGGAGAAGATTATGCCTAAAGTTGAAATCAAACAGCCAATAGTTGACGAAATTAAGGGACATGTTGAAAAAGCAAGCTCTATAGTTTTAGTTGACTATCGTGGACTCACTGTTGAGCAGGACACAAAGCTCCGTAAGGAGTTAAGAGAGGCAGGAGTTGTATACAAGGTATACAAGAACACTCTCTTAAAGCGTGCCTTTGAAGGAACTGATTTTTCACAGTTAGATGTGGATTTGGAAGGACCTTCAGCTGTTGCATTTTTCTTACGAGGATGCTACTCGCTGCCAGAATTATGTCTAATTTTGCAAAAGCAGGCAAAAGAGCTTGAGATTAAGTCCGGCGTTGTAGAGGGAACTTACTATGACGCAAAGGGAATGAATGTTATTGCTACCATTCCTTCAAGAGAGAGCTTATTTCAAACTCCTTGGCGAGCTACAGTCACCTATTACCAACTTTGCTCGTGTTCTTAACCAGATTGCAGAGAAGCAGGGTAACGGAGCTGAAGCTTAAATTTTGTTATCAGATGGTCAAAAATATGACCGAAAAATCATTTAATTTTTAATGGAGGTAATTAATATGACAACTCAGAATTTATCGATGCCATTAAGGGCATAGGCGTACTTGAATTAAACGATCTCGTAAAAAGGCTTGCGAGGAAGAATTTGGTGTATCTGCGGCAGCAGGTGTTGTAGTTGCAGCAGCAGAGCAGGCGCAGCTGACGCAGCTGAAGAAGACTGAATTTGATGTAGAGCTTACAGAGGTAGGCGCAGAGAAGATTAAGGTTATTAAGGTTGTTCGTGAGCTTACAGGCCTTGGTCTTAAGAAGCTAAGGAAGCAGTTGAGGCTGCTCCAAAGGTAATCAAGGAAGCTACTTCTAAGGAAGATGCTGAGTCTATCAAGGCTAAAGCTTGAAGAGGCAGGAGCTAAGGTTACACTAAGTAATCAAGTATTAAGATTATTAAGACAGGTATTGCGTTATTGCAATATCTGTCTTTTATCAGTTGATAATCATTATAAAAATAGGTATAATAGAAGTATAACTAATAACTTTTGATGAGGGACAATTATGGTATTAAAAAGATGTGGAGAATTACAGCCGAGGATGGTTATAGCCAAGGATGTACATACAAAGACAGGTTTGCTTCTTATCACTTCAGGAGAAGAGGTAAATAATGACAGTATAGAAAAGCTCAAGAAAAATGAAGTTTCTTTTGTATTTATTAAGGAAAAGAAGGACTTTGACAAGGCTCCTGCAAAGCCGGTGTCATATTCAGATGAAAGATACTCATACTATGAAAAGGTTCTGCAGAGTCCTGACTATAAACTTTTTAGAGGTAAGTTCTCTTCGGGAGTTGTCAAGTTAAGAGGTACGTTGAACCGTATAGTTGACGGCAATCCGGATGCGGACTTAGAGACAACGGCAAAGAAGATAATGGGAGATTTGATTATGCCGGAAGGGAGCCTTCCGATTTTTGATTTACTTTCAAACTTACGCCGTTTTGACGATGTTTGCTATGTACACAGCCTTAATGTTGCCCTGCTTGCGGGACTTCTTGCTGAATGGCTCGGATGTTCTCCAAAGGAAATAGCACTTGCGCAGCAGTGTGGCCTTTACCATGACATTGGAAAGCTTACGATTCCATCTGAGATTATCACAAAGCCTGGTAAACTGACAGATGAAGAGTATGAAATCATATGTAATCATCCGGTAGCCGGTTATGAGATTCTTAAAGAGATGAATGCCAACCCTCATCGTACTAAATGTTGCATTGCAGCATCACCAGAAGGTAGATGGAACAGGGTATCCAACCCCGTTTAATCCTAAAAAAATCGATCCATATGCCAGGTTGATTGCACTCGTTGATATTTACGATGCCATCACTTCTGAGAGACCTTACAGAGGTATGATTTGTCCGTTTAAGGTTATCAGGATGTTTGAAGATGAAGGTATACAGAAGTATGATGCAGGTATGTATACAGTTTTCTTAAAGCATATTGCAGATAATTTTATAGGAACCAGAGTTGTCTTAAATGATGGACGCGAAGCAAAGGTGTTAATGACCAATAAAGTATATTTGTCTAAGCCTATGATTGTAGCGGGAAGTGATTTCATAGATTTGTCAAGGAGAAAAGATTTGTATATTGATGAAGTCATCTAAACTAATGTAAACGGGTGCTTGCAATATACAGCATTTTATGCTAGAATATACTTTGCGCTAAAAATGTGCAGGGTATTTTTATGAATGCCTTAACTATTAAATCATCTGTTTTATACTGATGGTGCCCTATGGGTATGGCAGTTAAACGCTGAAACAGGCAGAAGAAAAACCATGGAGGTAGAAAAATGAGCGTTATTTCAATGAAACAGTTACTTGAAGCAGGTGTACACTTTGGACACCAGACCAGAAGATGGAACCCTAAGATGGCTCCATATATCTATACCGAGGAGAAACGGTATCCACATCATCGACTTACAGAAGTCTGTAGGAATGGTTGATACAGCTTATGAGGCTATTAAGAACATTGTAGCTAACGGTGGAACCATCCTCTTTGTTGGTACAAAGAAGCAGGCTCAGGAAGCAGTTAAGGATGAGGCTGTTCGTTCGGGTATGTACTATGTAAATGAGAGATGAAGCTTGGTGGTATGCTTACCAACTTCAAGACAATCAAGAGCCGTATCATAGAAAGCTTAAAGAGTATGAGAAGATGAGCGAAGACGGTACATTTGATGTACTTCCTAAGAAGGAAGTTATCCAGATAAAGAAGGCTTGGGAGAAGCTCGAGAAGAACCTTGGCGGTATTAAAGAGGAAATGAAGCTTCTGACGCTATCTTCGTAGTAGACCCTAAGAAGGAAAAGAATCTGTATTCAGGAAGCACATACACTTGACATTCCTGTTATCGGTATCGCTGATACTAACTGTGATCCTGATGAACTTACCTATGTAATTCCTGGTAATGATGATGCTATCAGAGCTGTAAAAGCTCATCGTTGCTAAGATGGCTGATGCTGTTATCGAGGCTAATCAGGGTGAGCAGGTTGGTGATGCGAGCTGAAGCGCAGCTGACAGAAGAATAATAATTTGATAGTTATTTAGATAAAGAATAATAGGAGGACAGGGAAAATGGCGGCAATTACAGCGAGCTATGGTTAAAGAGCTTCGTGAAATAACAGGCTCAGGTATGATGGATTGCAGAAGGCACTTGGTGCAACTGACGGAGATATGGATAAGGCAGTTGAATGAAGCAGAAAACGGCTTTATGAAGGGCTGCTAAGAGGCTGAGAGAATTGCGGCTGAAGGTGTTTTGCTGCAGCAGTTGCAGAAGACGGAAAGAGTGCAGACAATTGTTGAAGTTAACTCTGAGACTGATTTCGTTGCTAAGAATGAGAAGTTCACTACATTTGCTAATCAGGTGGCAGCTAAGGCTCTTAAGACAGCTGCAGCTGATATAGAGACTTTCCTTGAGGAAGAGTTTGAGGCAGGAAAGTCTATAAAGACTGCACTTACAGAGCAGATGGCAGTTATCGGTGAGAACATGAGACATCAGAAGATTTGCGAGTGCTTGTAGAGAATGATGGTTTAGTTGAGTCATACATCCACGGCGAGCAGAATTGGTGTACTTGTAGGACTTAAGACCAATGTGGTTAATGAGGCTACTAAAGAAGCTGCAAGAAACGTAGCTATGCAGATAGCAGCTATGCGCCCTACATATCTTAATAGAGATGCCGTTTCTAAAGAATATCTTGACCACGAGTTAGAGATTCTTAAGGCTCAGGCAGCAAATGATCCTAAGTTGTCAGGTAAGCCTGCTAACGTTCTTGAGAACATTCTTAAGGGACAGCTTAACAAGGAACTTAAGGAAATCTGCCTTGTTGATCAGGTATATGTTAAGGATAGCAGCATGACAGTTCAGAGCTACATCGATAGCGTAGCTAAGGCTGAGGGAGCAGACATAGGCTCTCACAGGTTTCGTTCGTTTTGAGACTGGTGAAGGTCTTGGAAGAAGAGCGAGAACTTTGCTGAAGAAGTTGCAGCTCAGATGGGCAACTAATTCTATAATTTAATTAAGTAATACATAGGTCTCTCTGCAAATGTTGTGAGAGACTTTTAATCTACTGCTATTGTCAAATAATACTAATTTATACTAATTTTACTTGAAAGATAGTATCATCTTTTGTTACACTGATATGGATAATAGGCTGGTTGAGGAAAAAGTTTGGCTTGGATTTATTTAAAAAGATTTTGGTGATTTTGTTGATAATATATGGATATTTGCCGATATTATTAGATGGTGATATTATTTTTAGGAGGTGGACGCTATACTTGACTTGTTGAGGATCAGATTATCTTTCAGGGAGAATTTGCTTTAAGAATACTTCTAGCAGGACTCTTGGGAGCCGCAATCGGCTTTGAGAGAAAAGAACCGTAATAAGCTGGCGGGGTGCGTACACACGCAATAGTGGCACTTGGAGCGAGCTCTGATTATGGTGGTATCCAAAATATGGTTTTTATGATATGGATAAGTTTGATGCATCTAGAGTCGCTGCTCAGATAGTTAGTGGAGTAGGTTTCCTTGGTGCGGGAATTATATTTGTAGAAATAATAATTCGGTAAGCGGTCTTACAACTGCTTGCAGGCATATGGGCTACAGCCAGCATGGGAATGAGTATGGGTGCAGGACAGTATTTTATTGCCACCATAAAGTACAGTGATGATTCTGGTAATGCAGGTGAGTTTTCCACAGGGTAAGATTCTTATCAAATGAGGCCTTTCAGGATAATCTGAGAGTTGTTCTACAAAAATCAGATGGAGCAGTAAAAGAGCTTGAAGAGTATATGACAGAGAGAAAATAGAAATCAAAGCGATTAAGATAACCAGGGAGATGGCAACAATCTCAAGATTGATTTTGAGCTGTTGTTCCCAGCTGGTTACGACAGAACCAGCTTTATAAACAGGCTGGTAGAAAAAAGAGAATATTGTGTCGGTTGAGGATGAGAATAATACCCTATAAAAGGCTTTAATAGGCTAATTATGAGGGTATTTATATTGTACTCTTTGAATTTGATGATATATGTTTGTTTCAATCATTTTAGCTTTCTACATTATAGCAGATTTAGTTAAATGGTATAATTAATAGTAGAATGTATACTAAAATATGACTAATTTATACATAAAATTGATTAAAAAAATTATATTATAAAGTTATAATATACAATATAATTAAGTAATCATATAAGTTTTTAAGAAAAAGTGATTAATATTTATGGGTGAGGAGGAGTACAATGAAAACAAAACGTTTATTAGCTTTATTTCTGTCAATTGCAGTAACTTGTACATTTGGGGCTTGTGGTAACTCTAATAAGGATTCTGCTCAGAAGAATTCGCCTCAAAAGAGTGTAGGAAGCGTATCTGACACCAAAGATGAAAACAATAGTGCGTCTGTAAGTAAGTCAGAAAGCTCCGCCGAAAAAGATACGAATACAACACCTCGTAAGGAAACACTATATTTTGCTGGACAGCAATGGGGGACAATTGGTGACTGGAATCCTATGTCTTCAAATTCTAATAACGGAATGGCATTAGCACAAGCAGGAAGTGCCAGGGAAATAGTGTGGGAAACACTTTTTATGTATAATATGCTTGATGGCAAACTATATGGACTCCTTGGTACGGACTATTCTTGGAATGCCGATAATACTGAGTTAACTGTTAATTTAAATAAAGATGCAAAATGGAGTGATGGAAGCAGTTTTAAAGCATCTGATGTAGTGGCAACGTTTGACGCACATATAAAGTACGAAACGCCTGCAGGTGCAGACTATAAGCCGTATATTGAAAAGGTAAAAAGCTGTAAATGATAATACTGTAGTATTTGTTGCAGTTAAAAGATAAAAAGGGGAAAGCGGTTAACCCTTTGAAAGTTCTTGACTTTATACCTAAAATCTATATTATGCAGGAGAAGTACCTTAAGACTGTTGCAGACCGTAACGCAGGTAAGGCAAATGCAATAAAACAGGATAAAATGGAAGACCTTGTTAACACTGGTGCATATAAACCTTATTATTCTGATGACCAGAAGGTAGTACTAATTAGAAGGGATGATTATTGGGGCCAGGCTAAATCTATGTGGGGGAAGCTACCTGCTCCAAAATATCTAGCACACACAATATTTAGTGGAAATGATACAGGACTGGTTGCTCTTAAGGTTGGTGAAGTTGATGTTGCTCAAATGTTTGTCCCTGATGTACAGAATTTATGGTTAAAGGATAAACTACCTATATCTACTTATATTGAAGAAGCACCTTATGGTATTTGTGCAGCAATGCCAACAATATGGTTTAATACAAAGAAAGAAGGGTTGAATAAAAAAGAAATACGTAAGGCAATAGCTATGGCTGTGGATTTTGATCAAATTAATCAAAGCAACTATGACTGGTCAATCGCCTACTTTTTGAAGAAGTTCCTAGAAGTGTAATGAATGCGACAGATGCAGAACAAGAGATGATAAATAAAGATAAGCTTAAATCATATCAGTTCGGTAGTGATATTGAAGGCGCTAAAAATTATTGGATAAAAGCAGGCGTAATAGATAGTGATGGTGATGGAATTAGAGAGTATCCTAAAGGAAAAAATCTTAGCTACAAGGCAGAATGCCCTGAGGGATGGTCGGATTGGAATGCAACTCTTGAGATTATTGCGGCAGCAGGTAAAGAAATTGGAATAAATATTGAGACATATTTTTCCAGATGCCCCTACTTATACAGAGGATTATACAACAGGAAACTTTGATATCGTAATGATGACACCTAATGGAACCGCAGCAATATCCTGTCCTTGGCAAAGATGTTTGGAACTGATGAGTTCAGAATTGAATAATCTTGATATTGTAACTAGAGGCAACTATGGAAAATGGGAAAACAAACGCGCAGATGAGTTGATAGCATTAATCCCAAATGAGAATGATAAAGCAAAACTAAAAGAATATTACACAGAACTATCGCAGATTTACTTGGATGAAGTGCCTTCTTTTACCGCAATGTATAGACCTGCAGCGTTTCATATTGTTAATGAATCAGTGTGGACGAACTTCCCGCAAAAAGATGATGGAAAAAATATTCCTCCATACGATTGTACAGATGGATATGGTGTGGCAGCACTTTACGATTTGACTTTGGTTGAGGAATAAATATCTTGGAAGCCGGTAGTGGGAACTACCGGTTTCTGCTATAAAAGTATAAGGAAGGTGATCATAATTTGAAAGGATATAAAAAATATTACTTAAATAAAGTAATCTGGTATCTTCTTACTTTTTTTGTGGCAATAGTGCTTAACTTTACACTACCTCGGTTAATGCCTGGTAATCCTGTTTCAGCTATAGCTACGCAGACAGCACAAGGATTAACAGATGCAACAGCTATACAAAAGGTTTATGCAGAATATGCAGAATCATTTGGAGTTAATAAACCTATATATCAGCAATTTTTTATTTGGATAGTAAATATGTTTTAAAAGGGATCTTGGTGTATCATTTAGTCAATATCCCAGAAAAGTAGGAGATATTATTAATAGTAGTATATGGTGGACAATAGCTTTACAATTACCGGCTATAATTGTTGGTTGGATTTTTAGGAAATGTGCTGGGAGCAATTGCCTATATATTAGAAAAAGGCTTTGATAAAATGATATTACCGCTTTTTGTTCCTTAGCAATATACCGGCATTTGGAATGGCAGTTATCTTACTTACGCTATTTGCAGTAAAACTACATTTGGCACCTACAAGTGGAGGATATGGATTTGATTTAATACCTAGTTTTAGTCCTACTTTCATATTATCGGTATTAGACCACTATAAATTACCATTCTTTTTCTATAGTACTTGTGACTATTGGGGGACAAGCTATTGGAATGCGGTCAATGTCAATATATGAGTTAAATGCAGATTATGTGAAATACAGCCGTTTCTTAGGCATCAAGGACAGTAAGATAGTATGGTATGTTTTTAGAAATGCCATGCTTCCACAGATAACAGGATTAGCTATGAGTTTAGGTACAATGGTGGGTGGAGCTTTAGTTGCGGAGATAATATTTTCTTATCCTGGAATTGGAACAACGCTTCTATCTGCTATAACAGGCAGGGACTATCCACTTATATCCGCGTGCACTTTGATTATAACAATAATGGTGTTGATTGCAAACCTTTTAGTGGAATTACTATATGGTTTAATAGATCCAAGAATTAAGGCGACACAATCTGATTAAGGATGGTGAAAATGAAAAATATATTAAAACAGCTAACAAAGTCATCTCAATTCAAAATAGGTTTTATAATACTGTTTTTACGATATTAATGTAATCATATATCCCTTGATTGTCTCAACAAGTCAACTTGAGATGATAGGAAAAGGAATATTCTACAAAGCCTGGAACTTATATTTGTGCAGTAGATACTGTAAAAGCAAAAGTATGTCAAAAGATAAAAGCTATGTACTTAATATTGATGCGTCTATTAACAGACTTAGTACTATAATAAGTAAAGAGACTAGAATTGATATGATTGCCTGGCTTGAGAAATATGGTGGTGTAGAAAAAGGTGTTATAACTGATTCAGATGCAGATATTAGTAAGCTTATAAATGCTTGGCATGAACGGTATGACGTAAAAAATACACAAAAAGGCTTAGTGCAGCTAAAAAAAAGTATTATGCGCGATTAGATAAATCGCTTAAAGAACTTCTAAATAAGCAAAATGTTATAATTGCAGAAAAGGATGAAGAAGGTAAATTAAGCGAACAGGCAGAAATTAATGATGATATATACGTAAATATCACTGATGTACCGAATCGTAGGACTTTTTGGCTTTGGCACAGATAATTTTGGAAGGGATGTACTAACAGAACTGATATATGCTATTGGTACTTCATTAAAGATTGGTTTTGATAGCAGGAATAGTAGCAACTGGTATAGGATTAGTCTTTGGACTTTTTGCAGGGTTTGTAGGGTGGTATAGTTGATGATTTAATCATGTTTTGTTACAAATCTCTTCACCGTTATACCATCATTTATTATACTTATACTAATTTCTTACAGTGTTGGGCAACAAGTAAGAGGTGTAGGTATAGTAGCTGTTATTATTGGATTAACATCCTGGCCTTGGACAACAAGAAGTGTACGCTCACAGGTAATTTCATTACGTAATCGGGATCATCTAAATATGTCAAAAGTTGTCTGAGACATAAGCTAATTAGAATTATTTTTTGTGATATTTTACCTTATATGGCATCATATGTTGTCATGGCATTTATATTGCAGATTTCATCGGGAATTTTTGGCAGAGGCTCAGCTTTCTATGTTGGGATTAGGTCCTGCAACAACTACAACCGCAACACTTGGTCTGATGATGAATTGGGCTATGACGTATACAGCGCATTTAAAACGGATCATGGTGGGCATATTTTCCTGTTATTTTTGCAATTGCGTTAATATCATTTTCTCTTAATCTTATGAATACAGGTATGGATCAGGTATTCAATCCAACATTGAGAGAATAAGGAAGGAGAAAATAATGGGTAAAACTATTTTAGAAGTTATAGGACTGAGAACTAAGTATGTAACTCGCTCTCAGGAAGATATTTATGCCGTCGATGAAGTATCATTTAAAATTGAGGAAGGAAAGACTCTAGGGATTGCTGGGGAGTCTGGATGTGGTAAGTCGACATTAGCGCTCAGTTTAATGGGTTATTATTTTGCTCCATTACATTATATTAGTGGGAAAATAATAGTTGATGGTAAAGATTTAACAGGTATGAAACCAGATGAAGTTAGAAGACTAATGCTTGGAACAGAAATTGCATATATTCCTCAGGCAGCCATGAATGCTCTAAATCCTACTCAAAAATAATTAAATTGATATGGGATGTAGTTCATACACATGACAAAAACTAAGACTAAAACTGAAGTAAGAAAAATGGCTGTAGAGAGATTTGAATCGTTAGGACTACCGGAAGAAGTTTTTAGATAAATATTCAGTTGAATTGTCTGGTGGTATGAAACAGAGAACTGTCATTGCAGTATCAACAATATTGAATCCTAAGGTTTTAATTGCAGATGAGCCTTCATCAGCCTTAGATGTATCAAGTCGAAGTTAGTTATCAAAAAATGTTACATAGAGCTGATGTCAAAAGGGTTATATCAAAACGATGATATTTATTACTCATGAATTACCTTTATTATACAATGTCACAGATGATATTTTTGGTTATGTATGCTGGACAAATTGTTGAAAAAGCAAAGGCAAAAGACATGGTTTTTAATCCTATACATCCTTATGCAAAAGGCTTAATGGATTCTATTCTTGTACCGGAATCAGGTACGAGAGAGAAGAAACTAGAGGCTATTCCGAGAACATCTCCCAATCTGAAAAATCCACCAAAAGGCTGTGCATTTGCTGAAAAGGTGTCGTTATGTACTTCCACAGTGTCATATTGTTAGACCCAATATGGTAGAAACCGGCAATGGGCGTTGTTATCGCTGCCTGTTAAATGAAAATGAATTAAAGGAGGTGTATGAAAATGACAAATGATATTAAACCCTGTATCAGCGGTAAGGGAGTTACCAAGATATTTGGGATAGGGAATAAATGCAATATGGCTGTAGACCATGTTGACTTTGAATTTAGACAAGGAGAAGTAGTTTCTATAGTTGGAGAATCAGGAAGTGGTAAGACAACTCTTTTTTAAAAATGATATTAGGAATACTAGGTTCAAGTGAAGGTGAATTTTTATTTGATGGAAAAACCTAGGGATCTTACTACAGGAAAGAAGAGGAGAATATTGGAAAAAAATATACAAGCTGTATTTCAGGATCCATTTGCATCATTTTAATATGTTTATTAAAGTAGATTCAGTGTTGAGAGATTGTATTAATCTAAAAGGAAATAAACACATTACAAATGATGAAAAAGAAAGCTTATGGAAGATGCTTGTAGCTTTTGTGAATTTAAAATATGAAGAACTATATAACAAGTATCCTTTTTGAATTATCAGGTGGTCAGATGCAAAGATTAATGATTGCGCGTATATTTTTATTAAAACCAAGAATTCTGATGGCTGATGAGCCTACATCAATGGTTGACGCCTGCTCACGAGCAACCATATTGGATATGCTATTGAAACTTAGAGATGAAACCAAGATGACCATCGTATTTATTACCCACGATATAGGTTTAGCATATTATATTTCTGATACAATTTATATCATGGAGCATAGCAAATTTGTTGAAAAAGGTTTAGCAAATAATGTAATACTAAACCCTCAGGAATCATATACAAAAACGTCTAATAAGTGATGTGCCTAAGCTCCATGAAGAATGGGATATTTCTATGTCTTGATATCTGCTGAAGACATGATATCTGAAGGGAGGGATTTGCGTTGCTGATTTGGAGTTATACCAAATAATTTTTTATAAGTTTTAATAAAGTGACTACAGTCCGAAAAACCTGTTTCACATGCAATACAGTTTAATGATTTACTTGTAAACAGAACTAGGGTCCTGAGCTTTGCTTATACGCATATATTCAATATACTCTTTGCAACTACGTCCTGTCTGTTGTTTTAAAGAGGCGGGAAAATGTTGAATAACTCATATTACATTGCTTAGCAAGACTTGGGATAGCAATGGATTCGCACGAATGATTTGATATATATTCAAGCACCTTAAATATTTCAGAGCAGTTATTGCTTTGTTTAATGATGGTGTTAAGGTTTATGTCCTTTTCCTCCCAAAAACCGCAGTATTGTAACCAACAATGTAGCTATTTGGGAATTGATAAAAGTCAAAATAAAATATATTTTTCTTCTTCGCTTCAGAAATAATATTATCAATTGTATTCTTCATAAAGAGTTGATTAATATCTGAAGCAGAAAGATATATCGGTAAAAGAATCCATAGGGATAGCTCTACTAAATAAAAGCATGTATCAATGTAGCAGCTTTGGTAGAAAAATTTAACTTTAGTATGATTAAATTTAATAACACTCATAACGTATATGACCGGTATACTTGGAATAAAAACTATGTATGACCCTTGGCATAATTACCAAAGAATCACCAGGATTAAGTGAATAGGACATTATCACATTCTACAGTTATGTGTCCTTCATAAATATACAAAAATTCTACATAGTTGTGCCAATGTGCTCTGTAGGTAACTTTATCAATAGTACTATCAAACATAAATATATCAAACGAGTGTTTCAAGTATATCGATGTCTTCAAAAATGCCAATTTTATACCTCCTTTAATAATATATGAATACATTATATCATAAAAGGAATTATGAGAAAAGAATATACAAAAGACAATATAGACGAAGTAGATATTTGGAGGAAACATGAATATACAAAATTTGAATGGAAATTGGAAATTAAAAGAGAAAAATGCAGATAATTATTTAGAGGCGAAAGTTCCTGGTTCAGTATACCAGACTTATTTGGACATGGATTAATGAAAAGACCCTTATTATAGGGCGCAGGAAAAACGATGCTCTAAAAATGATGGAACAAGACTATGAGTATAGTACTGTATTTTCGCCTGAAGAAGAACTACTTAGATATCCTTACATATCGATTGTTTTTGAAGGGCTTGATACTTTGGCAGATATTTGGCTAAATGGCAAACATTTGGGATATGCGAATAATATGCACAGAAGCTGGGAATATGAGGTGAAGTCTGTTTTAAAAAAAGAAAACAATGAGCTTAAAATACTATTTTATTCTCCCACAAACTACATAAAAGAAATGGATAGTAGAGATGGATTTTGGCCTATACCTACAGAGGCAATGAGGGGTACACCGCATATTCGCAAATCACAGTGTATGTTTGGCTGGGACTGGGGTCCAAGGTTACCTGATATAGGAATTTTTAGGGAAATTAAGCTTATTGGATGCGATACAGAGCGATTAGATAGTGTATATATAAGACAGAAACACCAACAAGGCGAGGTTAAACTTAGTATAGATATTCAAGTAAAATGTATGGATAGCAGATTTCCTTTATATTTTGGTAAAGACGAAGAGCAATTATGTACCAGACAAACAGCCATTAAGATTAAGATATTGGATCCAAGTAGTGTGCTTGTTAATGTCATAGAGGTAAACGATGGTAATAAAGTGCCTGAAATAGATATAAAGCATCCAAAACTGTGGTGGCCAAATGGATTGGGGGAGCAACCATTATATACAGTGATAGTCGAACTCTTAAAAAATGGTGTTGTAGTAGACACATTTAATAAGAGAATAGGACTTCGAACGCTTACTGTACGTAGAGAAAAGGATAAGTATGGCGAAAGTTTTGCACAAGAGGTTAATGGAGTAAGATATTTTGCGATGGGAGCTGACTATATACCCGAAGATTGTATATTAAGCAGGATTAATGAAGAACGCACTAGAGAATTGCTACAACACGCAGTAAGCGCTAATCATAATAGTATAAGAGTATGGGGTGGAGGATATTATCCTAATGATTTTTTCTGGGATATTTGCGATGAACTTGGGCTTGTAGTGTGGATAGATTTCATGTTTGCCTGTGGAGTTTACAGGTTATGTGATGAAGAGTTTGAGCAAAACATAATAGAGGAATTCATACAAAATATAAAAAGAATTCGCAATCACCCTTGTTTAGGACTTTGGTGCGGAAATAATGAAATGGAGAGTTTTTATTGTGCGAATATCTTGGGGTTTGATGAAGATAAGGAATTTGCAGCTGATTATATAAAGCTTCATGAATATATTATACCAAAGCTTGTCAAACAATATGATCCGGAAACTTTTTACTGGCCTTCAAGTCCTTCCTCGGGAGGAGGATTTAAGGATACTAATAGTCCGGATAGAGGAGATGTACATTACTGGGATGTATGGCACGAAATAAGCTCATTTACTGAATATAGAAAGTTTAAATTTCGTTACCTTTCGGAGTTTGGATTCCAGTCATTTCCGAGTTTTCGAACTATTGAGTCTTTTACAGAACCGGAGGATAGGAATGTATTCTCATTGGTTATGGAAAAACACCAGAGAAATGCAGCTGCAAATGGTAAGATAATGAACTATATGGAACAAACATACCTATATCCGACAAATTTTGAAATTCTTCTTTATGCCTCTCAACTTTTGCAGGCTGAAGCAATTAAATATGGAGTTGAACATTTTCGAAGAAACCGTGGTATATGTATGGGTACTATAATCTGGCAGCTGAATGATTGCTGGCCTGTTGCGTCATGGTCTTCTATTGATTATTATGGCAGATGGAAAGCACTTCACTATTATGAAAAGCGGTTTTTTGCCCCATTATTACTATCTTGTGAGGAAGAAGGTGCACTTTCTCAAGATCCGAATCCTAATGCAGAACCATATGCACTTAAGAAATCAATTAAACTATGCGTTACTAATGATACAATAAATAAAGAAAAAGTAACTGTGAAATGGGAATTAAGAGATAATACCTCTGGAATATTAAGGGAGGGTGAGAAAGAAGTTATAGTTGATGCAATGAGTTGTACCTGGTTAGAACAGGAGAATTTTGATGATGTGGATGAGTATAATAGCTATATAAGCTATGAGGCTTGTCCAAAAATGGGTGAGGAAGTAAGCGGTGGAAGTGTGATATTTACAGTACCGAAGTTCTTTAAGTTTTTAGATCCAAACCTACAAGTATTTGTTGAACAAGATGAAATAGTTGTTGTTGCAGAAAACTATGCAAAGTCTGTTGAAATACGTAATGAAGATGACAACCTAATTTTATCTGATAATTTCTTTGACATGAATGCAGGAGAAAAGCGTGTAAAAATACTAAAGGGCAAGCCGGATAAACTAAAAGGTAAGAAGTGTTTTTGATATACGTTAGGTCTAAAGACTTATATGAAGTCGTGGGGAAACCTCGCGACTTTTTGCTGTTTATAAATTGTTAAAATAGCAAATAAGTCAAAAATGAATGAACAATAACCTTATCTCTATTGACTTGACATCAGCATTTGATAGATACTCCCATCTTTGACACTTGTAACATTAAAAAGCTCTAAACCCTTAAATAATCAGGGTTTTAGAGCCTTTTATATATGCAAAAGAAAGTGGCTATTTTCTTCTTTTTTTCATCAAGGAAAAAAATTTTTTTCATATTTTTGTTTGAAATGATTTCAAAGTCAGTTCTGAAGCCTGAAATTTCATGTAGAGCATCCGTAAGGTCTGTTCTTTCATAAACAGGAATGTAACCATCCCTCGGAGATACCATCATATTCATATTTCTTAGGGTTTGTATGATTTCATGGCATGAAAAGTTTGCTTTGGGAAACTTCTCGGTAAGCTTTTTCTCTAGAATTCTATAAAGTACAAGGGAAGCACAACAAGTTAGGAAATGAGCCTTAATTCTGTCTTCTCTTGAAAGATAAACAGGCCTTGCCTTAAACTCGGTTTTCATAATGCGAAATCATTCTTCGATTTCCCAGCGCTTATGGTTGATTCTTACAATGGCTTCTGCGTTGTCATCAAGGTTAGTGCATACAGCATAAAAGCCGTCATACAGCTCTTCATCAGCTATCCTTTTCATATCAAGTTCAATTAGAGATTTTTCTGCCACCTCTCCATGCCTTGTGATATGTTCTTCTGATAAGAGGCGTTTATAATCGTTTGAAGACCTTTTTGTAAGGATTGAAGGGCGGTCAAGAGAGCTCGCTTTTTTCAATCTGTATTCCTCTTATTTTTTTCTCCGGTAGGCCCTGTATTTTTAGGAAAAATGTGATAATAAGGTGCTGTTCCAAACCATCCCTCATTAATACACCTGTCTTTATAGAAGGTAGTTAGATAGTCTTCTACAGGATCAAGTTCGCTTATTCTATAAGTTTTTTTCTGCTACCCACTTTTTCTCCATCCTTCGTCTGACAGACAGAAGTCTTTTAAGAAGCCTTTTAACTTTTTGATTGACTGTAGTGATAAACTTCCGACTTTTTGCGTCATTGAATTTCCTGTTTGCCATGGAATAGAGACCAGAGTCAGTACATACCACAAGTTTATCAATTCCAAAATCAGATATGACCTTTTTTTCTAATGGTGCAAGAGATGGCTGCTCGTTTTGGTTGCTGGGAACATGGAGAAGGCAAGTGGAATGCCGTCAGCATCCATAAACAGCTCATCTGAACAATAGGATTTGGTCTATGTTCTTTGGAGATGCTGTATTTACGAAATTCATCTTCCTCCTCTATTTCAAAGTAGAAGTTTGTACAGTCATAGTAAAGTATATGTTTCTTTCTCTCTATAATGGACTTGGAGTTCACGTAAAGCTTTTTCTGTATCAGGTCATTTTCCTTTGCAATAACTTCAAGAGCGCGATAAACCTGATGAAGTTCAAAGTTTCTCTTCTCTAGGAAATGTTCTGCATAGTGGAAGGAAGTGTCAAACTTCGGATAACAATAGCACTCAGTAGAAGGTGGTAATGTTTACATAGAAATACTTGGACTTCGTTTCGCTGTAATGGTGAATTGTGGGAATTCAATTGACATAAGTAATACTAATGTTGTATATTTACTAAGTAGACTAACTTAAAATAAGGAGAAAATCTATGGCTGATACAAAGACAGTTACTTGCTCATTTACTTTTAGATAGGGAAACATATGATGCATATAAAAGTATTGTGACTAAAAATCATGAAAACGTAAAAGGTAATCTTTTAAAATATATGAAGGATGTAATACGTTTTGAAATACCCAATAAAGATACAATTGATGCGATTAAAGAAGTTGAAGCTATGAAGAAAGATAATTCCATTGGTAAAGCATATACAGATGTTGATAGGATGATGGAGGAACTCCTTGCATGAAATATACAATAAGGCCTACTGCGAAAATTTCAAAAAGACCTTAAAAAGAGCTAAAAAGAGGTTACAACATAGAATCTCATTGCTGATATTATCAAGAAATTGGCAGCAGAGAAAAAAACTGAATCCTAATAATAGAGACCACCAATTAACTGGAAAGCTTGCACAGTATAGAGAATGTCATATTACACCTGACTGGCTTCTAATGTATGAAATAGATGGGGTAGATCTTTATTTGTATTTGACGAGAACTGGAACACATAGTGATCTTTTTGGATAAGGGCACATATTTCCCATTGCAATTTCAATTAAGAAGTTGCAATGGGATTTTTCTACTGATTGTAAACGAGAAAGTAGAGAACATTGTTGAATTTATGAAAGTGATCTTTAACTTCATTGGTGGAGTATCATCAGATAGTAAAGAAAATCTCTTAAACGATATTAGTTTTTACAGTAAAGTAGAAAACTTGATTTCATCAATAAATTTGTGAAATAGAATATATAGTATTGTTAAGAGGATGAAGTTCATTTCCCTCTAAATGGTTACTAAGAGCTAATTATAGGGTATTTTATGTAAATACACTTTTATGTGAAAAACACTCAAAAATACTTGAAATAGATAAAAAAATTTTTAGTAAAAATAAGATTATAATCTTTGTGAGAGGGATTAGTTATGGATATTACCAATAAAAAGCTTTGCAAAAGTATTTGTCTATATCAGTTAGCGTCAGGCTAATCAGCTTTTTGTGGACTTTTTCGGAAAAATTGAATAAAGGGATTGATAGGCAAATTTAGGGATTGTTTGAGGTGTTTTACGCTCGGACAGTCCTTTTTGAGTTTCAACTAAAACAGATTTAAAAGGAAGATATAAAGAGATTGAATAGTAACCTGTGGGAATAATCTTTTGGTAGTTACACAAAAGACTGCGATTATGCAACGATAGAAAAGTACTATCGTGTAAACAGTAAGGGCAAGAAAATTTTGTTAAAACAATCTTTGATTGGAGCATAAGGATAGTAAGAGGGGAGAATCACAATGAAATTAAAAAATATTTAAATTTGTTCATACTCTTAGCAATATTTGCAATAGCATTAAGTATGGTAACAGTAAAGGCTTATGCAAAAGAAAAACATCAAGTGTTAAAACTACTTAAAAGGATTTAATGCCATAGTGGAAGGAAGCGAATTTTATTATGGCTCCTTTTTATGATGCTGAAACGGACTGTTATGTGGACAGTATAAACAATAAAATATATATCAATGTGGAAGATTTTTCTTTATGCGTTAGAAGGAACAATTAAAGAAGCAAAAATCAAGGTTAAAGCTGATAAAAAGTATGTAGAAGTGACTACTGGTAAAGAATACTACGGGGATTATACATATGATTATTATCCTAAAAGCATTTATGGTAAGCCTGAAAACATGAAATTAAATATTGATGGTAAGGCAATTTCAGTGAAAGGTTATGTGGTATTAGCCAGAGGCTATGATATAGTAAATGATCCGTATTCCAGACCACATAAGATTTTTATGTTTAGATTTTTGATGAACTGGCAAAAAAACTTGACTTAATAGATGATAAAGATATATCAAAGAGAAAATTTTACTATTTACAAAACTGCCTGAGAATGTGACGGAGCTAAAGACAGGTAAGAAAACCGATTGAAAGCTATGAGGTTTATAATAATACTTCAAGATACACAGATATATATGATAAAGACTTTGAATGGGCATCTCCTATTGATAATTACCTATATGAGGAAGATGGAAATTTAGTTAGAATCGAGAACCAGGGAAAAAGATGAAAAATAACAAAAAGAGTAGAGTTATTATAGAGCGGTATGATAAGAATGGAAAGAAAAATTTTTGAGAAGAACTTCGAATATAAAGAAGACAGATTTGGCGGATTTTATAGAGGAGAGGAGTATAATTATCTGTTTTTGGAAACTATAATGACATGATAAAAAGAGGTAATAAGAATAATAAAGTATGACAGGAAATTTAATGAGCTCGCTAAACTTTCTGTAAAAGGTGCGTGTACATTGGTTCCATTTGGTGGTGGCTCATTAAGATGTGCAGAAATAGGGGATACCGTACTCGTACATACCGCAAGAAAAAATTATAATGGACATCAAACTCTCTTACAATAGCTTTTAATGAGGACACGATGTTATTATTAAACGCTGATGACTTAGGTGAATTTCAGAGGAATCATGTCAGCAATTCTTTTAACCAGTTTGTAATGGCTGATGGTAATGAATTTATAACAGTTGACCATAGTGATGCATATCCAAGAAGCATTTTAGTAAGCTGGCTTAGGACAGAGGCCATGGAACCGGAACATGGTTCACCGGCTCCGGGAGGTGGCTTCTATGTTACAGACAGAAATCTGTTCTCACCATCAAGAAAAAAGGGATTACTAAACATACCGGGTGAAATAGGACTCGATGAGACAGGGCTATCCATAGGTTCAGTAATTAACTTAAAAATAAGGTTCTTGTTGGGGTAAACAGGATTGATTATTCAAAAAGTGAATATCTTTCTGCTGATACTAGGGATATTGTGCTTTACTCACTGGATAAAAATACGCTGAATGTAATTGAAAAGAAGTATACCAATTATGCTAAAAAGCAAAAGATATCACTTATTCAGCACCCTAAGATGGTAAAACTGGATGAGGCAAGAGTAATGCTTTATCTGGAATAAAATTAATAGATATCAAGTAAAAGTGTATTACAATACCTGATTGTTGATGAGAATGGAAAAACTTTCTGAAATTAAAACTGTGAAAGACGATGATAATAGCAACTGAAACTCCTATAATTTATAATAATAAAAGTAGTTTGGAGCCAATATTCAGGTGGAAGGCTTGTGCTAAATCAAATTCCACTTAAGTGATATCTTGTGTGCTATTTAACTTATGGCTGAAAATACATAAGGACTGTGAAGAGATAAAGATTAAATGGTTGAGTCTAAGAGAGGAGATGAGTGGAAAAATAGAGGTTGAAGAGGGTAGGAAGATGCAGTAATATCAACAAGATTTAACCAAAAAGAAAAGGAAATAATGATTATGATTAATAACAAAAAGATTTCAAAAATTTTTAGGATAATGAGCCTATTTTTAATTTTTACAATGATAATAGGTTTTTACATCCTGAAAATATACTTGCAAAGGAAAAATTTTATGTATTTAAGGAAATAGGTAACGGATATTCTGTTGTGATAAAAATCAAAAATTCTTTCAGATATGGGATAGCTGACAGATAATAATGTTGTACTACCTATTGAATATGATAGGATAGATGATGAAAGTGATAATCTTTTAGAGGTTAAAAAGGTAAAAATATGGTTTTGTAGACAAAAGAAGGTAAAATTGTAATACCTGTAGAGTATGAAAATGCATTTGATTTTTTTGTGAGGATCTTGCTCCTGTCAAAAAGGAAGGAAGTGGGGCTTTATAAATAAGAATAATGAAATGGTCATACCATTTTAAATATGATGATGCATCTTGTTTTCAGGATGGCTTCGCTGTGTCAATAAAGAGGGTAAATATGGGATTATAAATAAAAGGTATAGTGGTAACAAAGTTAATTTATGATTTTTCTCCTGGTTTTACCGAAGACTTTGCGACAGTAGAGAGAAATGGTAAGTGTGGATATGTAGATAAGAAAGGAAAAAGTAGTAATTCCGTTGACATATGATGGAATGTATAGTTTTAGTGAAGGTCTTTCAGCAGTTAAGAAAAAAATGAAAAGTGGGGATATATCAACAAGAAAGGAAAAGGTAGTCATTCAATTTAAGTATGATGAAGTATATAATTTTTGAAGGCTTAGCAATTGTTAAAATTAAGAATAAGTATGGAATTATAGATAAAAAAAGGCAAGGTAGTAATACCTATTAAATATGATGCAGTCACTACATTTTCTGAAGGCCTTATAGGAGTAGGAGTAGAAAAACAAGGGATGTGGTTTTACGGATATATAAATAAAAAGGGAAAGCATATTGATTTCTTTAACTTTTGCCGGTATTTCCATATTTAGTGAAGGACTTGGGGCTGTTGCCAGTTACCTAGGGTGGAAAGTGGGGATTTATTAATAAAAAGGTGAAATAGTAATTCAACCTGAATATGATGCAATTGATGATGATTATCGTATAATGTTTAAAAATGGATATGTTATTATTAAGAAAAATGGTGAATTAGGGCGTTTAAGTAAAAACGGTGTGTTCACTCCTTTTAAATAAATAGGAATCGAATTTTTAATAATTAGAAAGCTTCCTGTATACTATAAATAGGTCAAGAGATTGACACAAAAAAATACCTCAAGTAAATTTAGATTATTACTGACCTGCCAGTTGGTAAAATCTAAAAATACAAGAGGTATCTAAAATGAATATTAAAGGCACAAAGAAAAAAAATCAAGTAGTAACAGCAAATATTTTTGAACAGCAGGAGCTTTTGAAAAAAGCGGAGGTGATTAAGGAAAATCTCACAGCTTCAACCTGGCGTGAGTTGGAAACCAATGGTAAGTTCGATAAAAATAAAAAACTCTCTTTTATCAGCGATGACATGCTTATCTTGGGATGTGATGTAGGCAGCGAAACGCACTATGTGAGAGCAATTGATACCAGAGGACGGGAACTCAGTAAGTCCGCATATTCTTTCAACAATGATTATGAGGGATTCCAGAGTGCAAAAGAATGGGCAGTAAAGATAGCTGCTGAACATGATAAGAGTCAGATAGTACTTGGCTTAGAGCCGACCGGTCACTACTGGTTCTGCCTTGCTACCTGGATGATTGCAAATGGAATCAGTGTTGTTCAGGTAAACCCTTATGCTGTTAAGCAGACAAAGGAGGTTGAAGATAACAGCCAGCTGAAGGATGACAGGAAGGATCCAAAACTGATAGCAAATCTTGTCAAGGATGGCAACTTTGGTATGCCATATCTTCCAGAAAAAATCTATGCTGAACTTCGTAGGTTATCCATGTTCAGAGACCAACTGAATGAAGACAGAATTCGAACAATCAACCGGATGCACAGGGAGATGAAGATATATTTCCCGGAGTATAAGGAAGCATTGGGAAAAGTCGATGGTGCATTTAGCCTTGAACTGCTGAAAGAGGCACCATTTCCGGATGAACTGACCGCACTTGGAGAAGAAGGGATAAGACAGATTTTGGGATCATTTGCTAAACTTAGAGGACGCGGGTACAGCAGAGCCAGAGAAATCTTACAGTACGCAAAAGCAAGTGTTGGGATTAAGGATGGATCTATTGCAAGCAAGGCAGCTGTAAAGTGGTTCGTGCAGAAAATCATGGAACTGGATGTTGAACTTGCTGTTATAGAGAACCAGATCAACCAGAAATGTCAGGAGATACCGCATACAGGTAACGTTCTGGAGATATCTGGGATTGGAGAAAATACACTTTCCGGTATTCTTGCAGAGATGGGAGATATTTCAAGATTTGATGATGTTAAGGAAATACAGAAATTAAGCGGATTAGGCCTTGTGGCATGCAGTTCAGGAAAGCATAAGGGAGAAACCAAAATCAGTCATAGAGGACGCAAACGACTCAGATATTGGTTATTCCAGGCAGCAAAGTCAGCAGTGGCCCATGCAGAGGAATTCAAAGAACTCCATATGTATTATACGACACGAGCCGATAATCCGTTGAAAAAGATGCAGTCATTGATTGTGATAGCCTGCAAGCTTCTGAGGATTATCTATACGATTCTGAATACTGGTACGAAATATGCTCCGAAGAAGATGTTGATGGACATCAGACGTCCGGAAAATAAGGAAGCTATTGTAGCGTAAAACAGTCGACAGCAAAATTTATTCCAGAGCCTTGCCGGGTGTCGGATTCTTCCGAGATCGGGCAGGGTTCTGGAAGGAAACCCGATAACGATGGAGTGCTACAAGCGCTACATCATCACAATGACCAGCAAAGCGAGGCAGGGTAAGCGTCCACGGAATATCCGTACCCTGCGGAGTGAGACAGGTCAGTAAAAATCAAAAACAAACAAGAGCTGTAGCTTGCAGTAGTTCTCTCCGTAGGGACATGACCCTGTTAGAAAGCTAGCAGGCACTCGGTGTATGGACAGGTGGGACGAAGGAAGTTGGGACACGATCCCTTTAGACACGGAAGGTTCACCATCATAGTTAGCAGAGGATTTATAGCCTTTATAAAAAGCAAAACAATGGGATGCTTTTATAAACCACACTCTCTTTTAGCTGTTCAGTATAAAATACAATGACTGTCATACATTTTTGTTCTGTTTTACGAGGTAAAGATTTAAAGAAAAAGCCTAAAATTCAATGATTTAGGGCTTGACATTATAGGAAGGAAATAATGATTATGATTAATAACAAAAAGATTTCAAAAATTTTTAGGGTAATGAGTTTATTTCTAGTAATTATAATGGTGGTAGGACTCTTACATTCAGAAAGAACATTTTGCAAAAGAAGAAGGGTTATGATATCTTTAAAACTTTGGATAATGGTTATTCTATAGTGATGAAACTGATGAACACACGCCGCCTTATGGAATGGCAGATAAAAAGGAAAAATTGTTCTTCCAATGAAATATTATGAAATAAAATAACGAGTCAGACGGCCTTTTAGGAGTGAGAGCTGAGAAAAGAGTACACATTCGGATATGTAGATAAAAAGGTAAAATTGTTATACCTGTTGTTTATGAGGCAGGATATGACTTTAATGAAGGGCTTGCACCTGTATCGAAAAGATGGGAAATGGGGGTTTATAACAATAAAATGAAGTAATAGTATTATTTAAATATGATGAAGCAGATTGTTTTTCAGATGGTCTTGCTCCTGTAAAAAGGGGGAAAAATGGGGGTTTATTAATAAAATAGGAGATTTAGTAGTACCTTTTTCAGTATGATGATGCATTTAGTTTTAATGAAGGTCTTGCAAATGTAAAAAGTCTGGGGAAGTGGGCTTAATAGACAATGAAGGTAGGTTAAGATAGAATTTCAGCATGAAGAAGCATATCCGTTTGTTGAAGATTTAGCACCTGTTAAAAATAAAGGTAAATGGGGATATATAGATAAGGGAAGGTAACATAGTTATAGACTTTAAATATAATCGTGCTTTTTAATTTTTCAAGAAGGTCTTGCCATAGTAGGTGAGAAATATGGATATATAAATAAAAATGGTAAAGAAGTTGTAAAAGGCTAAATACTCGAGTGCGGTTGCATTTTAGTGAAGGTTTAGTCATGGTTATGAATTCTTCTGATAATGAGGGCTTTATAGACGACAAGGGAAAAACTGTTATACCATTTAACCTTTATTTATTTGTAGAAAATCCTCAATTTGGAAAACGGTTACGTGGTCATATGGAAAAGGTAAAAAGCTGGAAGACTAAATAAAAAGGTGTACTCACTCCGTTTGAAGATTTTTATAAAATAGGGTTAACTTATGGATATAAGTATAAAACTCCATTGCTAATACAAGTTTGAACTTTCAATCTCTATGTTGCATTTAAGTTGAAAAACTACACAAATAACACAAAAATATTTTTTTCTGTAAACTATTGACTGATTGTTAATATCAGGGTAAGATTGTAGAGGATGTTTTTGTTTTTTTATTGAAATGTATTATCTGATGATGGTGGTTTAATTAAAAATAGAACAAAAATATAATTTATGGGAGGGTTGTAATATGAAGTTTTAGAAAGACAAAGGAGTAAATTTTGGTGGTAATGGATATCAGGAAACACCTGATAATGGTGGATTTTTATGGGGACTATTAGGTTGCTGTGTACCAACAGCTCGGTCTCGTGCTTTTCTTAGTATGGAAGGATGTTAAGCCTAAAACAGCTAAGGCAGTGGGGATAGGTGCATTAGTTTCAGTATGTATAGGTGTCCTTTACTATGTACTGATTGCTACCCTAGGATTTACAATGTTTTCATTTATGAACTAAGCAATGATTGAATTTGCATATAGTTGGCTTCCGAGAATATTTGGTTGTCATGTAGAGATGACAGATCGTTTTCATTACAAAGGACTCAGATTTCCCATATGTGCTAGATGCACAGGAGAACTGATTGGAATATTTGCAAGTATATTTATGTTTTGGTTTTGGAGACCAAATGTTATTGAATCGCTTATAATGTTGCTTCCACTAATTTTAGATGGATTCTTCCAAGCTTTTAACTAAATACGAGAGTACAAATATTAAAAAGGCTATTTTACGGGAATTTTGTTTGGGATAGGACTGACATCGCTATTTACACAATCTAATATAATAGCATTTAATTTTGGAATTGAGCTTACTAAGTCGCTAAATAAGTAGAAATTTAAACTTAGTTTTTCGACAATAGGATATTTTTTAAGGCACACTTAACTGGATAGTTGGGTGTGCCTTTTTATAGAGGGATTTTTATATTTACACTTGTGCTATACTATCTGAGGAGAATGCTGCTATCGTATAAATTAAAGTAGATTACTTTTATTTAGTGCATGAGAAATAGTTATTTAATTGATATTATAAAAATCTGCAAAATTGGGAGAAAACCATTGAGAAAATTATTAATATACATCCGTGATTACAAACTCGAAAGCATACTCGGACCTCTCTTTAAGCTATTAGAGGCCTGTCTGAGACCTCATAGTGCCACCGTGATGGCATATATCATAGATAAGGGATAGGCGGAAATGATAAAGGGACTTATAGTGAGGCTTTGCCTTTTACTTGTAGGACTTGGTTTTGTGGGGCTTACCTTTTCGATAACAGCCCAGTTTTTGCGGCAAAAGCAAGCGTGGGCTTTTATCAAGCAAGTGAAGCACGCTGTCTTTGCTAAGATTCAAAAAGCTCTCATTCTCAGACATAGACAAGGTTAGCACAAATACACTTATAACCAGGCTTACGAGCGATATGAACCAGATTCAGACAGGTGTTAACCTTACACTGAGGCTGTTTCTGCGCTCACCCTTCATCGTAGCAGGTGCTGTAGTGATGGCATTTACAATAGATGTAGAGATTGGAATCATCTTTGTAATACTATAATTATCCTATCTGCTGTAGTTTTTGGAGTTATGTACTGGTGTATCCCTAGGTACAGGGATGTACAGAGTGCGCTTGACAAGGTGCTGGCAAGACTAGAGAGAATCTTACCGGAGTGAGAGTTATAAGAGCATTTTGTAAGGAAGATGAAGAAATAAGAGAATTTGAACAGTCAAATAAATTTTTGACTGACTTAAGTAAAAGTGTTGGAACGGTGTCATCCCTAATGAATCCCCTGACCTATGTTATAGTCAATATAGGTATTGCTGTTCTTATCTATAAGGGAGCTATAAAGGTTGAAGATGGAGTACTCACTCAGGGACAGATTGTAGCATTATATAACTATATGTCACAGATACTCGTGGAGCTTTGTTAAAATTTGCAAATATGTTCCTCAATATTACCCGTTCGGTAGCCTGTGGCAACAGAGTTCAGAGCATACTTGAAATAGAGCCAGGTATGAAGAAGGAAATATAACTACTCCTATAAGTTCAGATAAGACTTATGAGAATATTGTCGAGTTTAACAATGTAAGTCTTAATTACAATGGAAGGTTATCGTCCGATAGAGAGGAAAATGCTCTAAATAATATCGATTTTTACGGTTAAAAAGGGAGAAACAGTTGGTGTTATTGGAGGTACCGGCTCAGGTAAAACTTCTCTCGTCAGCCTCATACCAAGATTCTACGATGTAAGTGAGGGTGAAGTAAGGGTAAAAGGAAGAAATGTAGCTGACTATAGCTTTAAGGAACTAAGAAAAACTGTGGCTGTTGTATTGCAGAAGGCTTCACTTTTTAAGGGCAGCATAAGAGACAATATCAAATGGGGCAATGAAAATGCTACAGATGAAGAGATTATGGAGGCTGTGCGCATAGCCTGTGCTGAAGATGTGGTCAATTCTAAAGAAGGTAAGCTTGATTTTGTCATAGAACAGGAGGGTAGGAATCTCTCGGGAGGACAGAAACAAAGGCTTTCTATAGCAAGAGCCCTTGTAGGCAAGCCTGAAATCCTTATACTTGATGACAGCTCATCTGCTCTTGACTATGCCACCGACCTTGCACTTAGGAAGGGGATAAATGCTCTGGAGTACAAGCCTACTGTATTTATTGTATCTCAGAGGACTTCTTCTATTATGCAGGCTGACAAGATAATAGTGCTGGATGATGGCGATTTGGTAGGACTTGGAAAGCACGAAGAGCTGCTTGAAATCGTGCGAGGTATACAAGGAGATATATAATTCGCAGTATAAATAAGGAGTACCTGAAATGAAGGATAACAAAAAGATAATTAAGTCAGTTTTAGCCTACATAGGTAATTATAAGATATTGCTGTTTGCTTCTCTTGTAATGGCTATGGCTACGGTGGTTTTGACACTGTACCTACCTATTCTATTTGGAGATGCCATCGACCTCATCGTGGGAGGTGGACTTACGAGGCTTGATAGGATATTTAGCATTATTGTAGAGGCAGGGGTAGTAGCGGGCATTACTGCATTACTTCAGTGGGTTATGACCACCATCAACTATAGAATATCCTACAATGTAGTTAGGGACATTAGAAATGATGCTCTTAGAAGGATTGAGAGGCTTCTCTAGCTTTTTTGGATGCACATTCTACGGTGATATAGTAAGCAGGGTAATAGCAGATGCTGACCAGTTCTCTGACGGACTTTTACTTGGCTTTACCCAGAGCTTTACAGGGATTGCAACTATACTTGGTACTCTGGTATTTATGATTAAGATAAATGTGTTCACTGCTCTTATTGTAGTGGTGCTTACCCCTCTTTCATTACTTGTGGCGAGGTTCATTTCAAAGCATACTTACGATATGTTCAAGCTCCAGTCTGAAACCAGGGCAGAGCAGACCTCTCTCATAAATGAAATGATAGGCGGGATGGAAGTGGTAAAGGCCTACGGAAGAGAAGAGAAGGTGGTGATGATTTTGATGAAATCAATGAAAGAATAGAAAAGCATCGCTTAAAGCCATATTTTTCTCCTCCATTACCAACCCTGCGACAAGGTTTGTCAACAATATAGTCTATGCCTTAGTTGGGCTTGTAGGGGCTTTCCAGGTGCTAAATGCAGGCATAAGTGTAGGAGGCCTTACGGCATTTCTAGCCTATGCAAACCAGTATACCAAGCCTTTTAACGACATTTCAGGAATCATTACCGAACTTCAAAATGCCATAGCCTGTGCAGGAAGGCTTTGAACTTATAAATGAGGAGGTTGAGGTAAAGGATGGTGAGATTGAACTAGGCGATTCAAGTCACGTTGGGCAAAATAGCACAGTAAAGGGCGAAATTGGAGATATAGAGCTGGATAACGTTTCGTTTTCTTATGTAAAGGAGAAAACTTATTGAGGGACTTAACCTTAGTGTGAAGAAAGGCCAGAGAATAGCTATAGTGGGGCCTACGGGCTGTGGCAAGACGACTATCATCAATCTGCTCATGAGGTTTTACGATGTGGACAGCGGAAGTATAAGGGTTGAAAATGCTGATATAAGGGATATTAAAAGACATAGCCTAAGAAAATCATACGGAATGGTGCTTCAGGAGACCTGGCTTAGACAGGGCACAATAAGGGACAATATAGTTATGGGTAAAGCTCTGCTGCAACTGATGAGGAAGTAATTGCGGCTGCAAAGGCTGCGCACTCACATAGCTTTATAAGCAAGCTAAAAGACGGCTACAATACTGTTATAGACGAGGAAGGAAGCGGACTGTCAAAAGGTCAGATGCAGCTTTTATGCATCACTCAGGGTAATGCTCTCTACCTCCTATGTTGATTCTTGATGAGGCGACCTCCTCGATTGATACAAGAACCGAAATCAAGATTCAGAAGGCATTTAACCGCCTGATGGAGGGGAGAACCAGCTTCATAGTTGCTCACAGGCTCTCAACCATTAAGGAGGCAGACATTATACTAGTAATGAAGGCAGGAAGTATAATAGAGCAGGGTAATCACGAGGAAACTTCTTGAAAAGAAGGGCTTTTATGCAGAGCTTTATAATAGCCAGTTTCGTTGGAGTGGGTAGTTGATGCAGACATTCCGGACATCTAAAAATATAGCAATTGTGGCTTTTCTTTGATGTTAGGATGCTTTCTAATAATTGTGATACATACTTGTATTTTTAGAGTTTTGGACTATAATTGTTGACAAACAGTTGGATACAAGCTTTACGAAAAGAGGACTAAATGAAATCAACACTTAAAAGAACCTGGGCAGAAATAAACTTAGATGCCATAGAGTATAATTATAAGAAAATCAAAGAGCATATCGGGAAAATGTCAAGTTTGCAGGTATTGTAAAGGCAGATGCCTATGACCATGGCTCTGTAAAGGTGGGAGAAAAGTTACAGGAACTGGGTGCAGATTACCTTGCAGTCAGCAGTATAGATGAGGCTATGGAGCTTAGATTTAACGGAATTACCATGCCCATCCTAATCCTTGGACATACTCCCAGAGAACAGGTAGATAGGCTCATCTGTTTTAATATAACTCAGGCAGTAACCTGTGAAGCCAAGGCTCTGGAATACAGTGCAGAGGCAGTAAAATGCAAGGGTATTCTTAAGATTCATATAAAAGTGGATACAGGTATGTCAAGGCTTGGCTACCCTCTGTGAGGGCGAACATTTTTGAAACGGGAGTCCAGGGAATTGTCAATGTATGCAATCTTCCAAACTTAGATACAGAGGGTATATTTACCCATTTTGCTGTATCTGATGAAGAAGGAGAGGAGTGCAGAGAGTATACCGAACACCAGTTAAAGCTTTTTAAGGATGTGATAGCTGAAGTAGAGAGAATATCAGGAAAGAAGTTCTTACTTCACCACTGTGCCAATACCGGTGCTACAGTAAATTACCCTGAAAGCTATATGGACATGGTGCGTCCGGGACTTTTGCTCTATGGATACGGCGAATATGCTAAAAAACTTGGTCTAAAGCCTGTAATGTCAATGAAAACCACTGTAAGTACAATCAAGGTATATCCAAAGGGTACTAAGATTAGCTATGGAGGAATCTACACAACTACTGAGAAAACCCGTATGGGAGTTGTGCCTTATGGCTATGCAGATGGATTTATGCGCTGCCTCTCTAACAAATATTCATTTATGACGGAAGCAGGACCTGTTAAGCAAAGAGGTAGAATCTGTATGGATATGTGTATGATTGATATAACAGACAAGTACAGCATAGATGTGGGCAGTGAGATAGAGATATTCGGCGAGAACAATCCGATAGAAGTTATGGCGGAAATGGCAGGAACAATTCCCTACGAACTTGTATGTGCTGTAAGCAAGAGGGTACATAGGATATATATTGAACATGGTGAAGTAGTGGACAGGGAGCTTATGCTTAGGATGTGAAAATGATGATAAAGCAGAGGATATTATGACAGCTCCTGACAAGTCTAAAGGTCTGCTTCAGGGAGCAGTAAAATATCCTTGCACAAAGCAAAGTTTTTACTGATGAAAACTTAGATGTTATTCACAAGTGCTTGTTAAATTGCTGTCAAAATAACTAACTATATCATATATTTTAATTAAATATTGTATGGACGAAACATGATAAACTATTCTCATCAGCTGGGAGCAGTTTTTATTTTTATAAAAAAATATACACCTCGTGTGTATATATGGTAATTTTATGAATAAGAAATATGATATAAGGAGATAAAAATAGCTAAAAAACAATTCATTTTAATTATGACAGACAGCCAAAGACGTGATATGATAAGTCACCGCAATGAAAGAGGCGAAAATATGCATACACCTTGCCTTGACCGTCTGTGTGACGAGGGACTTGCATTCAATTCTGCCTACACTACACAGCCTGTCTGCGGTCCTGCGAGAGCCGGATTGTTTACAGGAACCTATCCTCATACCAACGGAATGTTGGGTAACTGTATGGCATTGTCACAGCAGAGTTTAACTATAGGACAGAGACTAAGCCGCGCAGGAATACATGCTGCCTATATAGGAAAATGGCATCTGGATGGTGGTGACTACTTTGGAGACGGCATCTGCCCGGATGGATGGGATGAAGAGTACTGGTATGACATGAGAAACTATCTGGATGAGCTAGAAAGCGATAAGGACAGGGAACGCTCCCGCAAGCTTGAAACTGCTCTAGAGGGAGATGGCATAGGAGAAGAGTTCACTTATGGATACCGCTGTACTAAGAGAGCGTTAGATTTTATGGAAAAGGTATAAAGACGAGGACTATTTTCTAGTCGTATCTTATGATGAACCTCATCATCCTTTCTTAGCACCAAAGTCTTATTATGAGCCTTTTTATAAACCATATTTACAGAAGGCTAACCAGCATATGGATTTTTCAAAGCTGCCTGACCACATCAAGGTATGGCACGAAAAATATATGGAGATTCAAGGCGGTAACGGAGATGGTTGTGCGGTAGGCCTGCTTGGTTCTAATTCATTCATTGATTCTCAGATTGGACGTGTGCTTGAGGGAGCTGAGAAAAATGCTGAAGAAGCACTCGTACTTTACACCTCCGACCATGGAGATGCACAGGGTTCACACGGAATACACGCTAAGGGACCTGCAATGTATGAGGAAATAACCAATATCCCATTTATTGTGCGCTGGAAAGATAAGATTGATAGGGGTATTTCCAGTGAAATGCCTGTTTCCCACATAGATGTTGTTCCAACTATCCTAGACTTTTATGGACTTCCACAGCCTGAGAGCTTAGAAGGAGAGAGCCTGCTTGCGGACTTAACAGATAGAGATATCACGAAGAAGAAGGAAGGAAGACCTGTCTTTGTAGAATTTAACAGATATGAAGTAGACCACGATGGCTGGGGTGGCTTTCCAGCCGGTACGCTGTATAGTAAAGGGAAAGTGGAAGCTTACCATCAACCTAATGACTCAGGATGAGCTATACAATCTTGAGGAAGATGCTGATGAGATGAACAACTTGATCGATGATCCGTCTTGCGAGGCAACTAGAAATGAAATGCATGATTTGCTCCTTGATTGGCAAAATGATACCAGAGATCCGCTAAGAGGCTATTATTGGGAGAAGCGTCCTTGGAGAAAGGATAGGCAGAAGGTATCTGGGATTGTGGCGGATACTCCAGAAGCCGTCACAGAGAAGAAGGAGAAGTTATGGAATACGGCTATGGAACAGGACTTCAATAAAGGAGTATAAACTCGTAAATATTAAGTGGAAGGTATGAAATGGAGCGTAAGTCGAAGAAAAAGATGTGAAGCCCTGAAGAAGCAAAGCCTAAAGAGGGGAAGCATAAAGAAGCAAATCCCGAAGAAGCAAATCCTGAAGAAGTGAAGCCCGAAGAAGCAAAAGCCTAAAGATATAAAACCTGATGAGATTAGGCAAAACCATAGGGCTACACGGGCTGATGTTGCAATACTGCAGGTGTGAGTGAAACAATAGTCTCCTACGTGGTAAATGACAATAGGTATGTGGCAAAGGACAAGAGGGAGAGAGTTAAAAAGGCCATAGAAGAGCTGAATTATCATCCTAACGTGATTGCAAGGGCTTTGAAAAAGAAGACCAGTAAGCAGATTCTCTTGATTACTGATATTGTGCTTGATGAATATTTTGGAGAAATCCTATATCAGTTAGATAAATATGCTTACGATAAAGGCTACCTGGTTTCGCTCTGTAAGTACCACAACGTGGATTCCTATATTGGAAGGGTTATGAACAGCCAATTCGATGGAATAATAATCAATTCTGCGGGATTTAAGACAGAGTACATAAGGCAGATTGCAGGCGGTGGAACTCCTGTGGTGCTATTTCTAAGTAAAAAATATGAAGAGATACCTGAGGGGGTAGCTACTATTGATTCAGGATTATATGATGGCGTAGTAAAGGGCCTTGACCTGCTTTGGGAAAAGGGAGCAAGGAATATAGTTTATCTGGCTCAACCTCTTAAAAAGAGCGAACTAAATAAGGATATAAGATATTTAGCCTTTGAAGAGGCAGGAAAGCGTCATGGTCTTAGCAGGGAGAAAGTCCTAGAGCAGACTTTTGTAGGCTTTGATGAAGACTTATGGCAGGAGAGTTTTGCTAAGTTTTTATTAGATAATCCCGAAACAGATGCAATTTTTGCAAGAAATGACAGGCTGGCCGCAACTGCCTCTAAGATTGTCACGAATATTGGTAGGAGGATTCCTGAAGATATTATGATACTAGGAGTGGATAACTCGAGTATTTCACGCCTTATGACCCCAAGCATAACTACAATTGAACAGCAAAAGGAGGAGATGAGCAAAACTGCTATTGAACTAATCGAAATTATGAACCAAGGCACAAAAAATCTTGTACCGGAAGAGCTATCAAAGTATTTGAAACTAGAATGATTGAAAGAGAGAGTACGAAGCGGAAGGAATAGAAAGCTTGTATAATCTCACACTTAAAAAGGAGGAATGGGATGAAAAATACTTAGTATGTTGTTGGTGGCGGTATTATTGTTTGGTATGGTGGGTGTGGCAGTCAGACTTCTAAAGATGATACAAAACAGACATCTGATGCGAAGACTGAAAGTAAATCTACATCAACCAAGAGTACAACTGGCTCTACAGGAAAAATTACACTTAAAATAGCGAACTATGCAATTTTGGAAAAAGGCTATACTGAATTTTGGGAAAATGCTAAAACAAAAGTTTGAAGAAAAGTATCCAAACGTCACAATTGAGTGGGTAACAGCTCCTTACGCTGAGATATTAAATACAGTCATTAACATGGCTGGAGGCGGAGATAAGGTTGACCTTATGTTCGGAGAAATGATATGGATGCCTGCTCTTATAGATGCGGGACTTGCAGCTCCTCTTGAAAGTGTTATAGATAAGGACTTTTTGGATGATTACTATCCTGAGATTATAGATGCTTTTACTGTTGATGGCCATTTATATGGACTGCCTCTTTATTCTTCGCCATCAGTGTTATTCTATAACAAAAATATTTGAAAAAGCTGGACTTGATTCTTCTAAGGCACCAACAACTTATCAGGAAATGCTTGAAATGGCAGAGAAGATTAGTAAGTTAAAAACTGATGATGGAAACAAGATTTATGCATTTGGACAGACAACTGCATCTGTACCGGTTTCAGGTATTAGTTTACTAGCTTATACCGCTAATTTTGGTGGAGAATATCTTGATAAGGACGGCAAATTAAGTGTTGACAACGCTGGGTTAAAAGAATCATTAGCTATGTTAAAAGACTTAAATGACAAGGGATACAACCCACAGAATGCAAAGGCTAAGGATTTAAGAAATCTCTTTGCATTAGGTCAGTTAGCAATGTATTATGACAATTCATGGGGATTTAACGGTATAAAGTCCATCAATCCTGATGCGGTTAATTTCACTGCTGTGGCAGTTCCTCTCAAAGGTGGAAACGGAAGTGGACAGTCTATCTTACAGGCACACACATTTTTTGCCTTTGACAATGGAACAGAGCGTTTAGAGGCGCCAAGAATTTATGCAGTTTATAATTTCACCTGAGATACTTTAGTGATTATTTTAAAAATGTAACTCCTGCATTTGCTGTACGTAAAGTCAATGGAAGCAGAGATTAATCCTTTGCTTGAGCAGGCTAAATCAGCGAATACAAATTTAGCTCCTTTACCAATGATAACAAACTTAAATGACTTTGCACTTGAAGTTAGTGGACTTGCACAGGCAATTACTGTTGGTGGGGAAGAAGTTGAAGCAGCACTAGAGAATTTTAAGAAATCTGCGGAGACAATATTAAATCAGTAGCTTTGGTATATTAAAGATGGTACAGATTTAGGATAGGTTACAATTGATTAGGACCAGTATAGCATAAGCAGACATCATTTTGGGGTAAAATGGCGTTAAATCATTAAGCCGTACCTTTTGACGGCGGTCGTCTTACTTCCGCAATGAAAAGGGTACGGCTTTTATAAAAACGGTTGATATTTTTTACTTGGGTGAAGTCTTGGTGTCAGAGAGGAGAGAGTGGTAAAGGTAGAAAAAAGAAAAAGAATGGCTAAAAAGGAAACCGGAGATAAATTATTTTTCACTTGCATTGCTTATGCCTGCAGTGATTACCACGGTTTTATTCATTGTGGTTCCAATTTTAGACTCTTTTACAGAAGTTTATTGGATTTTAAAATCAAAAAAATATTATTTCAGGGCTACAGCTGGAACTTGGAACTCATTTCAAAACTACATTAAGATTTTTCAAAGTGGAAAACTTCTTCAAGCTGTGTGGGTGAACATTGTTTTTGTCGTCGCTGTTGTAACTTTACAGTTTGTAATTAGTATGACTTTGGCATTAATATTAAACCAAAAAGATAAGGGGAAGCCGTTTTTCCGCAGTGTAATGATGATTCCCTGGGTAGTACCTACAGTTATTTCAGGCCTTGTATGGATGTGGATATATCAACCACAGTATGGTTTGTTAAAAATATCTTGTAAGTCTGTTTTCAGGTGGAAGAATTACGGATTTTGCGATTCTTAATGATCAAAACACTGCACTAATTGGAGTTATAATTCACTGCTCTATGGAAACGAGATACCTCTTTGGGGCTTTACTTTTACTGGCAGGTCTTAGTAATGTGCCAAGTGATATGCAAGAGGCAGCATCAATAGATGGCGCAAATTACTGGCAGAAACTGACTAAAATCATTATTCCATCAATGATGTCAGTGATAAAAATCACATTAACAATGTCAATAATTGAGAATTTTAAGCAATTCCCTCTTGTATGGACAATGACAGGGGGAGGGCCAAATGGTTCAACTACTACTTTAGGGGTTTTAAGTTATCGTGAAGCATTCGTATCCAATAACTTAGGCTCAGGTGCGGCTGTTACTACTATGTGGATGGCTCTTATGATAATAGTTGTATTTCTGTTTAACAAAGCAGTGCGTACAGAAAGGCAGGTCTAGATGAAAACAAAGAAGTACACTTGGCTGATTTTACGTATAATTGTTTTGATATTAATTCTAGGGTTTTTGCTTTTTCCAATATTATGGGTACTTATGACTTCATTTAAGAACAATATGAGGCCTATCAGTTTCCACTTTCATTTTGGCCTAAAAGAATTTACTATCCAAAGCTATATAGACCTTTATAAAAAGAATAATGAATTTTTATTTACTATCGAAACAATTTTATAGTGGCAGGAGCGACAGCGACTTTTATCCTGCGTGATTGCGATATTTGGAGGATATGCACTTTCCAGATTCCATTTTCGCTGGAAACATGTTTATACTGGCTATTTTCACTTCTGCACAGATGTTTCCGGTTATAAGCCGTTTAATATCTCTTTATAAAATAATGAAGGATGTAAGTCTTCTTAATACGAGGACAGGGCTAATTTGGGCGTTAACGGCTTCTATTTTACCATTTTCAATTATGCTGATGTCAAGCTTTTTGATGCTGTTCCTAAAGGCTATTGAAGAATCGGCACAGATCGATGGAGCAGGTAGATTTGGGACCTTGTTCAAGGTTGTAATGCCTTTAGTCAAACCCGGAATTTTTAGCTGTGGGAATTTATTCATTCCTAATTACTTGGGATGACTATCTTCACTCAACAACTTTGATTCAGACAGATGGGCTTAGAACCTTGTCAGCAGGTGTAGCACTTCGATATCTGGGAGAACTTTCTTATGACTGGTCACTCATTAATACGATATCAATTGTAGGAACCGTGCCAATGATTTTTCTTGTTCTTCTTCTTCAAAGGTATATGATTAGTGGTTTGGTAGCAGGTGCTGTAAAAGGTTGACATTAAGGAGAAATCATCTTCCATGTCATTAAAGCTCTGGAAGAGAAGAATGACGGGAAGTTTGACTACGATAGTTAAGAAAAAGATGCGAATAAAATATTGACAATCTGTATGAAATATTGCATACTTTATAAGATACAAGGATTACGAAAGGTGAAACCTGAGTAATCCTGTATCAATAGTAGTAAAAAAACCTGACTTGGGATAAACTGCTGACATACCCGCAGATTTCTACTCAGGTAATAAAGAAGAATGAAAGGAGTGATTTTTTATGAAAAAGATAAATCGTGTATGGAGGGTTCACGAAATTTAACCCTCCAATAAAAATCGGAGGATTAAAATGACCAGATTAGTTGAACTAAATGAGAAAAACTGGATAGAATTTGCAGGACTATCCGTAAAAAGAAAGTCAAAAAGACATTTTTTGGCAGACAACATAGAATAATTGCCAGAGGATATGTGTATCGTTCATCCGGAGCAAGAGTAATCGGAATAGTTGATGATGAATTGGCTGTGGGACTTGCTATGATAAGAGATATGGATGAAGAGCCTGCCTGCTATGAGCTTCAGCAATTCATGATTGACCGGAGGTATCAGGGGAAAGGCTATGGTACACAGGCATTAAAAATGATTCTGTCGGAGCTTGAAAAAGAGCATAAATATGATTGTGTTGAAGTTTGCGTAAAAATGGATGATGTTCTTTGCTCTGCATGTATATAAAAAGTTAGGGTTTGAAGACACAGGGTACATTGATGAAGATGTACCTGATAGCTTCAATCTTATGTATAATTTTAAGAAAAATGAAGATAAGGTTAGAATTTCAGAAGTAGAAGCTCCTGTGGAAAAGCAGAAGATTACGCGACTGATACTTGAGGCTCTACCAGAGTGGTTCGGGCTTCCCGATTCAAGGGAGGATTATATAACCGAAAGCTCAAAACGGCCTTTTTTTGCAGCATACTCTGAGGGTCAACCGACAGGTTTCGTTTATTTGGATGAAACCGGTAAGGATACGGTTGAACTCTATGTGATGGGAATACTTAAAGAGTATCACAGACAAGGTATTGGCAGAAGGCTTGTGGGAAAAAGGCTAAAGAATTGGCAAAGCGGAAGGATATTCCTTTTATGCAGGTAAAAACAGTTCAGATGGGAAAATATAAAGAGTATGATAAAACTAACTGTTTTTATCTTTCTTTAGGATTCAAAGAATTTGAGGTATTTCCTACGCTTTTGGGATGAATGGAATCCTTGCCAGGTATATGTGATGGGACTTTAATTTCTGTTATAGTAGTTAATTGATAATAAAAATCAAGAATACGTAAAAGCACTAACTTGGGATAAAACCTTAGTTAGTGCTTTTTATTCTACAAGAAATTTCTTGTAAATAAAAAGCTCTCCGAGGGATGCACCGCTCATGGCAGGGAAGTTTGCCTTTATGGCACCGCTCATGAGCTGAAGTATGTGCAAGCACATACTTTTTAATCTATTGCATATTTATACAATAATAGTGTATAATATAAATGTTAACAGATAAACATTATTCAGCCCAATTATTCACGAAACATCCTCGGAAACACATAATCAAGCCGTATCCAACTGTACTATGCAGAATAAGAGGTATGTGACCTATGCGTGAATAATTTGGGTCAAGTAATATCCACCCACCTGAAAGGAGCCACCTATGGATACAAAAGCAAGTTATAAAATGAAATTGATAAGATATCAGCTACATTTACCAAGGTATCTGATGAAATATGGAAATATGCAGAACTATCCGTTAAAGAGTTTAAGTCTGAGCACTTTACGTTGATGTGCTAAAAGAACTGGGCTTTGAGGTGGAAGCTCCTTTTGCAGGAATAAAGACTGCATTTAAGGGAGTATACGGAAGTGGTAAGCCCGTTATAGGTATACTTGCTGAATATGATGCTCTTTCAGGACTATCACAAAAAGCAGGTGTTGCAAAAAGGAGTGAACTCGTAAAAGGAGGCAGTGGGCATGGCTGTGGGCACAATATGCTAGGGGCAGGCTCCTTGGCGGCCGTCTACGGAATCAAAAATATCTGGAAGATAAAAAGGGGGAAGGAACAGTTATCTTCTATGGCTGTCCGGGAGAAGAAGGAGGGGCAGCTAAGGCTTTTATGGCGAGAGACGGTGTATTTAGTGAACTAGATGTAGCCCTTACCTGGCACCCATCCGATGCTAATGAAGTGGTTACAGGAACCTGTAATTCCTGCATACAGACTGAATATAGATTTAAGGGTATAGCTTCTCATGCCGCAGGCGCGCCTGAGTTTGGGCGCTCAGCTCTGGATGCGGTTACGCTTATGAATCTTGGAGTTGAATTTATGAGGGAGCATATGCCTGATTCAGCAAGGGTTCATTATGCCATCACTGATGGAGGTGGAGCTCACCCAAATGTAGTTCAGCCACATGCAAGGGTTCTCTATATGGTTCGTAGCAAGCTTGCAAAAGACGCACTGGAACTTCAGGAGAGAGTTGATAACATAGCAAAAGGCGCCGCTCTTATGACAGGAACTAAACTTACCAAGGTATTTATAGATGGCTGTTCCAATACAGTTTCTAATAAGGTTCTTGAAGAAGTGTTGTATAAGAATTTTAAAAAATCGGAGTCCCAGAGCATACAAAAAAAGAGGAGGAGTACGCACTAACATCTGCAAGTCATATGAGATAGCAGTGACAAGCTTCGCGGGTGCTTGCACCTATGAGACAGAAGAGCAGACTAAGAAGGTTAAGGAGCTTTTCAAAAATGGAAGCCTCCCGTTAAACGACTTTCTCATGCCTTATATGCATAGCAATAAGCAGAGCATGGGCTCTACAGATGTGGGAGATGTAAGCTGGCTTGTCCCTACAGCACAGATCTCATGTGGTTACATTTGCAAGTAAATCACCGGGGCATAGCTGGCAGAATGTATCCTGTGGCGGAAGCTCTATAGGGCATAAGGGACTCTTAATCGCTGGAAAAGTACTTGCAAGTACAGCGATAGAGCTCTATGAGAACCCTGATATCATAAAGAAAGCTAAGGAGGAGTTTGATAAGAAGACAGAAGGCGGATATTTCTGCCCAGTTCCAAAGAAGGCAGTTCTTAAAAGCGGTGGAATAGCAATCCTCGTTGTATCATACAGATTGCTTAAGCTTAGAATTATAAAAGGTCTGCAGTCAGCTAGAATAAATATTCCGGCTAACTGCAGACCTGAATTTTTGTAAATTCTAATTACAACTCTTTAACCCAAAGTCCGTGAAGGTTGCAGTATGCATATACTCTAAGAGCCTTGTCATCAACTACCTTAAATACAGCCTTTGGCTCGTCAGTTACCTTAAAGTGCTTTAACTGTCCCCCCTTTTCGGTCTCAAGATATACCCACTCGATATGATGTTCCTCTGTCATTGGGTGAAGAACGCTGCCCACTGCTACGTTGATGGTATCGCCATCTACTGTAACCTCAGGTACGTGCTTCTCAACAGCGGCTTCCTTTGAGTTTGGCTTTAAGTACTTAAGCTCCTCTGAGAAAAGCTTGTGCTCATGCTCGTGGTCACCCTTCTTAATTACCTGTACCTCAAAGTCGCAATCCTTACAGACATAAAATCCTAAATTCTCCATTTCATAACCCTCCTTGTATTTGTTTGATATGAGCAAAACTGTGCTCAATTTAATATTATACTTAAACCGTAAAAAGTCAACTGAATTAATAAAACTTTCAGCTCACACTTTTCGTTTGGTTTTTGTAAAATTATATCACATACAATATAAATTGTCTAGATGTAAATTAAAAATATTTTTCAATCCCGTAACGATTTTTGGGATATATATATTTTGTAACCTATCACCGTACATTTCCCTAAGGTTCTTGAGGTCAAGACTCTCATTTTTCAAACAGTATTTTACCCTTTGTTTCATTCATATGAGTAATCGCTAGAAGGCTTGATGTTTATATCTTTTAATATCGTTGGCAACAGGCGACATAAAGTCATAAACTCTGCCATGACTTGCATACCTGATATCTCCCTGCCACTCGTTATAAAGATTGGTCATATCCACCTCCAAATCAGCCCAATCACTTGTCTTAAATTCGTGAGGAAGTGGTCCTGCACCGTGTTTTTGTCACATAGGTTCTTGTAACATATATTGCTTCCTGTAAGCTAAGACTTCTCTTATTTAAGAATCTAAGGGGTTCGGTAATGCCGGTTTTAGAGGATGTGAGATGGGGAGCATTGCAGTATAATCCTTATCCAAAAGCAAGCCCTGTCCCTGATTCGAATATCAATCCATCATAACGCTTTTAGCCAAGTACTATCCGCACTGACAAGCTCGATAAAACCTGCTGTTGTCTTTTTATTTCTACAGCAAAGTTATAGAGGATATTCTCATCAAAAATCATAGAATAATACGGATTCTGTTCGGATATTTTTCAATTTTATTATTCTTTTATGTATATTCTTTTCTTATGTTTTATAAGCAAAACTACATAGCTCGTCATAAGAAGAGTCTGCTATCTGCTTAAGAGTTATCTTATATCCTGCACTAATCCTCCTCGCCGCATTCATTGATTCCCATACCACAGCTGCCATGTCTGTTTTTGCCTCTTTTAGTTTCAATGGCCATATTTATAAGGATGTCGTCCACTGTTGTTATGCAGCATCCTTCCTCGGCGTAAATCCTAGGAACTACATTGAAAATGGATTTGAACTCTCAATTTCCTTTATTATCTGATACAAGTCCGGGTAATAAGTTTCGGCAAAGAGGGATATCAGCGCCGTATTCAGCGCCAGAGCCTATCTGATGATGTACAAAGCGTGTCCCTTTTTCCTCATTTTCCACAGTATGTCCTGCCTGTGCACCACCGTTATGCTTTATGATTAACGGTTTTTTAAACGAAGAACAAAGGCTTGCTGTGACAAGCCCTTTGCCTTCATCACCGTAATTCTTGCCTACTACAGCTATTGTTCTCATAGAGTAATTGACTGACCGCTGTCAGCTATGCTTAACTGCCTGATTGCAGCACTTATCACAGGAACACTGAGAGGATCCCACTGCGCCAGCACGTCCTTTAACGACTTGCCTAGCTGCAGCTGAATAGCACTTATAATAATTTCAGGGATATTTTCAATCTCATTTTCCGAGATCACCATCTTTTTACCAATCAATATATCCTTGTTTCCTTCACCGCCTATCATAATGTGGAAGACATGAAATTTCTTCTGTACTTCCTCCAAAAGACTCTCACGGGTAGCCCCTGGAACATCATCACCTATTACCCTTTTGATGGTTTCTTCAATCTGATCTTTTCTGATATTTGCATTGTCACCTATAGTAAACAAAAATCCTTTTTTTGCTCTCTTATTGATGGCATCAATGTTGGTATGTCTTGAGAGAAATTCCCACAAACAGGTAGGAGCCACCTCACCACATCCGTGACTCTCAAAATATAGCTCTAACAGCTGTTCAGCTATTCTTATGTCTGATTCAAACTGAGTTACCTGAAGAGGTGAAAAATCGCCATAATCGCCATACGCAGGACACATAAGCGCAGGATCTTCAACAGCAGCAGTAGAGTATAGCTTCATAATGAGCTGATTAAGTGCCTTTGTTGCGACCTCCACAGCAAGATAGCCCATAGAGGCGGTAACATCAAGACCTACAACGATAGGAGTGGTATTTGGATGATCTTCTGAATCAAAACACTCCCTGGTTCCTATAAACTTTGGATCAAACTTAGGATTGCAGGCTCTCCTTTGAAATATTTCACCTACGCTTTGTGTATCCGAAAGATTCCTGCTTGATTTTAATCTGCTCCAATCTGAAGCTGAATAACTTCCATATCCCATACAGTGACTTCTCCTTTACATTTTTATAAATTTATGGCCGCCAAAGCCTTTTTCTATAACATCATCCCAAGCCTTAAAATCAGCAAAAGCATTTTTTTCTGGCTTAGAATTAAGGAACTTATATAACTCGATAGGTTCTCTCGAATTTTTAACTATTTTTATAGCCGTCTTTCTGACATCTACCAGGTCTTTGTTACCACCAATCGGCCTCACCTTTCTCCAATCGCCAAACAGTGCACCTTCATGGGTGATCGGGTTAATCCAGACTGCACTCTGGCCTATGCAGCCGTACTCAATACCGGAATACTCCAGCTCACAGCAGATATTCTCCATTCTGGATATCACCCAAGCCAAATGCTTTGATTCAAACGGTGCAAAATACTCTACAGGGAAAGAAAGTTAGGGCGCCTTAGGAATACCAAAGCCTCCCTGCCGTCTTTAAGCGATATATCCATCTTTAACTGCGGAAAGCATCGGTGCGACTTTTGCTGTCAGCCTCTGGAAATACAAGAGAATTGACTCCTAATAAAAATCTTTCTTTCTCACGCACATTATCTAAAAACATATACCACATTTTTCTTTTGAAAGGTAGCAAAGACAGGAGTCATAATCGTAGCTAAACATATACTGTATGGTAGGCTCTTTTGTCGTTTGCCATAACAAAAGAATCTTCTCCGGATAATTTCCATAAAGAATCGCTATTATAATCAAAATCCTTGTTATGAGCCTCTGCCTTTCAAAGTACTCGAGGAGCTTTCTTTTCTGAATTCTTCATTGCCTCTAAAATCGGCATCAGACATAAATGATTTTTGAACCGCAATAAGGACATTCAAACATCCCTGAGCCTTTCAGTTCCAGTTCTCCATCGCAGGAACTGCATTTTAGTCTTATCATAACTTTCTCCTTTAGTCTTTACTCTGCATATAAACAGAATATTACATACAAAGGTGTAAAGTCAACATTTAAAAGAAAAAAAGCCGCCATACTGATGACGATATGGCAGCTGTTTTTATATGCAATATAATAAATTACGCAAGCTTGTTTACAGACTTTGTAAGACGTGAAATCTTTCTAGAAGCTGTTTTTCTGTGATATACGCCTTTGTTTGCGACTCTTATCAATGGCGAGCAACTGCAGGAGCGAGAGCAACCTTAGCGACTCGTTATCACTAACTGCAACAGCAGAAACGACTTTCTTAACAAGAGTCTTAACTCTAGAAGTAATCATTTTATTTCTAAGAGTCTTCTTTGCAGCAACCTTGATTCTTTTCTTCGCAGATTTAATATTAGCCAATTTAACACCTCCATTATCATTGTTTGATTAAAAGTGTTTCATTAATCCGGACACGGACGCTTAACGCAAACACACTAATTAACTTTAATACAAAATGGAAGGATTGTCAACAGATTTAAAAAGAATTTTACTTGATAAACTAAAAATACTGTAATCTGTATAAGTCAGAGTAAATATTAAAAATACGGAGAGAAGAATGTCGGAGATAAATACTAAGAATATCAGGAATTTTTGCATTATTGCACATATAGACTATGAGGTCAACCCTTGCGGATAGAATCATAAAGCTACAGGGACCCTTACCAAGAGAGATGCAGGATCAGATTCTTGACAATATGGAGCTTGAGAGGGCGTGGCATTACCATCCGCTCTCAGGCAGTAAGAGTAGTGTACAAAGGCAAAAATGGCGAGAGTATATTTAACCTCATTGATACTCCGGGACACGTAGACTTTAACTACGAGGTATCAAGAAGCCTTGCTGCCTGTGAGGGTGCTATTCTTGTAGTGGATGCTTCTCAGGGAGTGGAGGCTCAGACACTTGCCAATGTATACCTTGCCCTAGAGCACGACCTCACGGTTGTGCCTGCAATCAATAAGATTGACCTTCCAAGTGCTGATCCTGACAGGGTGAAAGAGGAAATGAGAGGATATAGTAGGCATTGAAGCCCACGATGCCCCACTTATTTCTGCCAAGAATGGCCTAAATATAGAGGATGTGCTTGAAGCCATAGTAGAGAAGATACCTGCACCTCTACGGAAGGCTGGAGAATCCTTTTAAAAGGCACTTATTTTTCAACTCGCTTTATGATGCCTATAAGGGAGTTATAGTATTTGCAAGGCTGATGGAAGGAACTGTAAAAAGGGCACAAAGATTAAGATGTTTTCAGTCTAGTGCGGTGGAAGAGGTTGTAGAGGTAGGTACCTTTGGTGCAGGACAGTTTATTCTTGCGAAGAGCTTACAGCAGGCATGGTTGGCTACATTACAGCAAGTATCAAAAAGACCTAAGGCTAACCAATGTGGGCGATACCATTACAGATAAGGACAATCCTTGTGATACACCTCTGCCGGGCTACAAGAAGGTACTTCCTATGGTTTACTGCGGACTTTATCCAGCAGATGGGGCACATTACGCAGACCTTAGGGATGCACTTGAGAAGCTTCAGTTAAATGATCTAGCCCTCCAGTTTGAGCCTGAAACCTCCATTGCTCTTGGCTTTGGCTTTTAGATGCGGTTTCCTGGCTTATTGCATCTCGATGATAGTTCAGGAGAGACTTGAGCGTGACTATGACATGAGACCCGGTGGCAACAGCGCCTAGCGTTGTGTACAAGATACATAAAACTGATGGTACGGTTATTGACATTACCAATCCGTCAAACCTTCCTGATCCTTCAGAGATTGACTATATGGAGGAGCCTATTGTTAAGGCTGAAATCATGGTTACAACGGAGTATCTTGGCTCTATTATGAAGCTTTGTCAGGAAAGACGTGGTGTAAACAATGGAATGGACTATATTGAGGAGACTAGGGTAGTGCTTAAATATGACCTTCCATTAAATGAAATTATTTATGATTTCTTCGATGCCCTTAAGTCCCGTTCAAGGGGTTATGCGTCATTTGACTATGAATTTAAGGGCTATCAGAAGGCTGAGCTTGTAAAACTCGATATCCTTATTAATCAAGAGTCTGTAGATGCACTTTTCCTTCATTATAGTTAAAGAAGGTGCTTACGAGAGAGCTAAGAAAATGTGTGAAAAGCTAAAAAATGAAATTCCCCGCCAGCTTTTTGAAGTGCCTATTCAGGCGCTATTGGAAGCAAGGTAATTGCGAGAGAAACAGTAAGGGCAATGCGTAAAGACGTGCTTGCAAAAGTGCTACGGTGGCGATATTTTCACGAGAGAAAGCTTCTAGAGAAACAGAAGGAGGGAAAGAAGAGAATGCGTGAGGTGGGTAACGTAGAGATACCACAGAAGAGCATTTATGAGCGTACTAAGCTGGATTCGGGGATTGATAGCTTCTTTCCAAAGATTAAGTTTTTCTTCAAAAATTCAGCCTTGCATTTGCTAGGGGCTTGTAGAAGGCAGAGTGATGGTATTTATAGGTATTTGGCTGAAATATCTATTATACATCGCTTCTGCCTTTTTTCCGTTTAAAAGAATGGTTGATATGCCTTGATATTGATTTAACAGTCCCTCGATGTCATTTGGGATTTCATTCTTAATATCAGAATCAAAGAGAGCCTTCATGATTACCGCTATGCACCATATCCCAAAGAGCTATATGATTTTTTTAAGGAGAAGTTCACATTTTGCAGAGTAGTCTTCGCTGTAGGCTTCATTGAAAACAGTAAACATAATCTTCCAGAAAGCATTGCGTGGATGTGCATAATACTGTGTTGTTTAAAGGATTTTTCACCCGGGAGTGAGCCGAGAATCAGTATTCTTGAAGATGAGTTGATAAGTGGTGGAAAGCTGTATTTTGTCATAAATACCTCCTAGGTGCCAAATACTTTTATACAACATCATATCAGATAAAAAGAAGGAGAGGCAAGGAAGGAAATAAGAATTAAGATTATCTTGTGAGTAAGATCAAAAATAGAGTGATATTGTCTTATATACAAGACAATAAGTGGGATTACTGTCTTGCATAAGACAATATTTATATAATTGTCTTATAAACAAGACAAAAATGGATTAAAATTGTCTTATTTACAAGACAGGAGGAATCTATGAACAGAGAAAAATATGAAACAGATTCTAATTGACCAAAAAGAAATGTACCTAAATAATTCTGTTATTTTTAGGAATTATGAGTTGGAAGATAATGTAAATTATTGTTTTGTGGGTATAAGACGTACTGGTAAGTCTTATATGCTGTATCAGCAGATAAAAAGCTTATTGTTGACGGAGTTTCGTTAAATCAGATAGCTTATGTTAACTTTGAAGATGAGAGGCTTTTTAGAAGTAACTACTGATGATTTAAATATGATTTTAAGTTAGTATTGAATTATCAGGTACAAATAACAAACCGTACTTGTTTTTTGGATGAAATTCAAAATGTAGACGGTTGGGAGAAGTTTGTACATGCCTTTCGGATATGAAGTATAGGGTAAATATTACGGGAGTAACAGTAAGATGCTTAGTAGTGAAGTGCATCAACTCTTGGGGGAAGATTTATGATAGTACAGATTTTCCCTTATTCATTTAAGGAATATTTGACTGCAAAAGAGAAGATAAAGGATTATTCGAGGGATAATCAGTACAGCGGATAAAGCAGAAATAATCAGTTTGTATAATGATTATGTGAAATATGGTGCATTTCTGAATTAGTAGAGATAAGGAACAAGAGAGAGTATTTAAGTAATATTTATCAGACTATATACCTTGGAGATATAATTAGAAGAAATAAAATCACAAATGACTTTTGCAGTACGCTTGATATTATAGCAGAATCTGTAATGCATCCTATATCATATAACAGGCTTACAAAATATAATAAAAAGCACAGGTATAGCCATTGGCAAAGCAGACAGTAATTAATTATATGGGATTTATGCTTGACTCATATCTTTTATTTAAAGAATACAGAATTATTCAGCAAAGTTAGTTGATAAAGAAACCCTGTCAAAATATTATTTTTATGGATACAGGATTGCTTGGACTCTTGATTATGGATAGATAATACTGCGACTCTTTGAAAATCTTGTTGCAATTGAGCTGATTAGAAGATATAGTGTAGATAATGTATTTTATTTTGAGAATAATGCAGAAATTGATTTTTATGTTCCGAACAGGGGGCTGGCTATGCAGGTAGCTACAGTTTGCTTGACAATCCGGATACGAAGGCAAGGGAACTTGGAGCCTTTTGTAAAGCTTAAAAACTTCATTCTGATGCAAAATGTATTGTAATTACCAACAGCGAAGAGGCAGAGCTTGAATATGATGAGATAAAAGTTAAGGTAATACCTATGTGGAAGTGGATGCTGGAGTAAAATGATTCAATGTATAGTAAAATCTGTAATAAAATTTGCGTTCAAATTGTATGGAGGAAAAAGATGGAGGAAAATAGAGTTGGTGTTAATAACACAGATACACTTAGCTTAAGTGATGTAAGAAGTAACTCCGAATTCAGAGACAAGAAAATAATTCAGACAAGTATAGTAGGTATCGTTGCCAATGTATTTCTTGCAGTATTTAAGGCGGTTATAGGGCTGATGACTAATTCCATAGCCATAGTACTTGACGCAGTTAACAATGCTTCTGATGTAGCAAGCTCTGTGGTTACTATAATAGGTGCAAAGCTGTCAAAGAAGGAGCCTGACAAGGCACATCCCTTTGGACATGGCAGGGTTGAGTATTTAAGTGCGATGGTAATTGCTGTCATTATCCTATATGCGGGTGTGACTTCTGCAGTCGAATCTGTAAAGAAGATAGTTAGCCCTGATGTACCCGAATACTCTACAGTTTCGCTTATAATAGTCGCTGTGGCTGTTGTAGTGAAAATAATCTTAGGACGCTATGTTAAGACAGTTGGAGTTCTAGTTAAGTCAGAATCGCTTATCAATTCAGGTACAGATGCAAGTATGGATGCTGTTATTTCTGCGTCAACTCTTGTAGCAGCGGTTTTGTACTTAAATTTTAAGATTTCTGTAGAAGCTTATTTGGGTGTAATTATATCCGTTTTTATTATAAAAGCCGGTATCGATATGTTAAAAGAAACTCTTTCTCATATACTTGGAGAGGCACCTGACTCTGCACTTGCTTCGAAAATAACTGAAACAGTAATGGAATTTCCTGAGGTAACAGGTACCTATGATTTAGTTTTACACGACTATGGTCCTGACGTTTATCAGGGCTCACTTCATATAGAAATTCCGGATGTATTTACAGCGGATGAAATTGATAGACTGACGAGGAAGATTGCCCTTGAGGTATATGATAGGCACAATGTAGTTCTAACAGCTATAGGCATATACTCATTGAATTCAAGTGATAAGCGTGCTATACATATAAAAGATACAATTGAAGAACTTGTTTCGATGAACCCTATATTCTGCAAAATGCATGGTTTTTATTTTAATAGGGAAGAAGCATCAGTTCGTTTTGATTTGGTGGTCAGCTTTGATGCAAAAGACAGAAAACAGGTGTTTGAAAATGTTGTAAAGAAGATACAGAAGCACTATCCTGAATATAAGATAGAGGCGGTGATGGATACTGAATATAGTGATGTAAGCACGCAAGGCTCAGATATGGACTAATATATTGTAATAAATAAAACAGGGAGAAAACTCATCTCCCTGTTTTTTTCTATACCTTCGTATTATGCATTTGCTATTTCATTTAATTTCTCTAAGAGCTCTGAGGCATCTAGACCATGTACGAGGCAGGCATCTTCAAGAGATTCCATTAGAGAAGATGGGCGACCTATGCAGTGCATACGAGCATCCATAAGGACCTCAGCAGACCTCAGGATAAGCCTGTAAGATATCTCCCATAAGCATATCAGCTGTTATCTTATCTCCGCCATTTGAAGACTTGCCAAAAGAAAAAGCTCAATGTCATCCTCAACTGTACCGATGCCTGCTATGCCAAAGTTCTCTACAAGAACCTTTGCCACATTAGGGCTAAGGAAGGCTGGGAGAGTAGGTCCTAAGTGGATGTCCTTCACTCCGAGGTAGAGGAGGGCAAGAAGTACTATTACTGCCTTCTGCTCATACCAAGCGATGTTGTATGTGATAGGAAGGTCATTGATGCTTTCTACTCAAATACCTCCCTTAAAGCTTAAGTGCGATGACAGCAAGTGAATAAGAATCGTTACACTGTCCTGCATCAAGTACTCTTGGGATACCACCTATATCGCCAAGGTCTAACTTGTTGTACTTATACTTAGCACAGCCTGCAGTAAGGATAACTGCACTCTTTGGAAGAGCCTTAGCAAAATCAGTATAGTAGTTACGGCTCTTTGCCCTACCATCACAGCCTGCCATTACTACAAAACGTGTGATAGCACCTGACTTAACAGCCTGAGATTACCTCGCCTGCAAGTGAAAATACACGGCTGTGAGCAAAATCCGCCGACAATTTCTCCAGTCTCAATCTCTGTTGGAGGAGGGCATTTCTTAGCCTGCTCTATGATTTCTGAGAAGTCCTTGGTTTCACCGTATGAACCCGGAATGTGCTTGCAGCCTGGGAAGCCTGCTGCACCTGTGGTGTAAAGTCTGTCTTTGTAGCTGTCCTTGGAGGAACTATACAGTTAGTTGTCATAAGGATAGGTCCGTTAAATGACTCAAACTCCTCCTTCTGCTTCCACCAAGCATTACCGTAGTTACCTACAAGGTTAGTATATTTCTTAAGCTTAGGATAGTAGTGCGCAGGTAACATTTCAGAGTGGGTATACACATCTACTCCTGTGCCCTGTGTCTGCTCAAGGAGCATTTCTATATCTCTAAGGTCGTGGCCTGATACAAGTATGCCGGGATTCTTACCTACTCCGATATTTACCTTGGTTATCTCAGGGTCGCCATAAGCAGTTGTGTTGGCAGTATCAAGAAGAGCCATACCGGACACACCGTACTTACCTGTCTCAAGAGTGAGGGCAACGAGATCATCTACTGTAAGGCTGTCATCAAGTGTTGCAGCAAGTGCGCGCTGTAAGAAAATATCTACTTCTTCGTCATCCTTAAGGAGGGCATTTGCGTGCTTAGAATAAGCAGAAAGTCCCTTAAGACCGTATACAATGAGCTCACGAAGAGAACGAATGTCCTCATTCTCAGTAGAAAGTACACCTACAGTCTTAGCCTTCTCAGGGAAGGAAGCCTCATCGCCGTTCCAGATAGCAGCAGGAGGAAGACAGACGGTATTCTTAACACTCTTTAAGAGTTCCTCTTTCACATTAAGAGTCTCGATAATCCTTGCTTCAATAGCATCCTTATCAAAGTTTGCATTTGTAATGGTAATGAAAAGGTTAAGTGTAATGAGGTGGTTCACCTCAGAGCTTACAGGTGTTCCCTCTTTTCTAAGTGCAGTAGTAACTGCTGACAATCCCTTAGTTACATAAACAAGAAGATCCTGAATGTTAGCTACTTCAGGAGTCTTGCCACAGACACCGCTTACTGAGAGCCCTTACCGCCTGCGGTTTCCTGACACTGATAACAAAAACATTTTATTCTCCATTTTTACCTCCAAATATTTTTAGATTTATTGTAGTTACATATATTTCATATGATGTCTTAATTATAGTGATGTATAGACAATAAGTATGTTGTTAAAACAACATGATTATATTTTCTTGACAAATATTTTTAAGTGATAGCTTATTAATGTAAGATGATTTGAAAGACAGCAAAAGGTGGTGTTTACTGTCAAGTGGCATCCCTTTGAACATATGGTTAATAATACTTACGGAGGGATTTATGATTAAAATAGATTTGGTAACCGGTGGGCTCGGGAAGACAACATTTATAAAAATACGCAAAAGTATTTCATAGATAAAGGGCTTAGAATAGGAATACTTGAAAATGATTACGGTGCGATAAACATTGACCTGATGTTGCTTGGCGATATCATGGGAGATAACTGTGAGCTGGAGATGATAATAGGTGGAGGATGACCGAGACACACAAGAGGAGATTTAGGACTAAGCTTATAGCTATGGCGATGAGCGGATATGACAGGATTATAGTAGAGCCATCCGGAATATTTGAGCCTGAAGAGTTCTTTGACCTGCTTTATGAAGAGCCTCTTGATAAATGGTATGAGATAGGCAGTGTAATAACCATAGTGGATGTAAGCTTTGCGGCCTGGACATATCTGAGGCTTCCGAGTATCTGCTTGCCACGCGGCTTGCCTGCGCCGGGGCAGTTATCTTTAGCAAGCAGGAGAACTTTAAGTTTGGGAGTAAAGAGGGCACGCTTTCTTATCTTAACAGCCTGCTTGAAAGGATAAAATGCGACAGAAGACTGGATGAGAAGGTTGTTATACCTTCAGAAGGAAAGTTTGACAACTGTGACTTTGAGCGGATTTTCCGGTTCAGGTTATGTTGTCTCTGACTATGAGAAGGAATTTTATGAAATGGAAGAGTTCAAATCGGTCTTTATTATGAACCGAAAGCTAAACTAGGAAGGAGCTTGAAGAAAAAGCAGAGCATCTATTAAAAATCCTGATAAATTCGGTGATATTATAAGAATAAAAGGCTTTATAGAAGAAAAATGGTAAATATCTAGTTTATAAATATGACGAAAAATAACGTTGAAATAAGCGATATAGCTAAGGGACAGGACATATTCATTGTCATAGGCAGGAATCTTATTGAATCTGATATTAAAAAGGAATTTGGTGTAGAAGATTAAGCTTTGAGGTGCTTTGATTGTGGGTATATAGCATATTAAGATAGAAAATAGAGTCGCCATATAAGATATATCCTATACAACAGCCCCTATATTATTCTTTGCCGTCAAAACAGCAGTATGTACAGAGATTTTTCCTTGCCTATGCCTATTGCTTCGACCATATCGTCAAGCCTGTTAAAGCTAAGAGTGGTAAAGATGGCGCTTACGGATTTCATCTACCATCGTTTGTACTTTTCAGAGTCAGGATTGGTATACTCTTCAAGTACCTCGTCGCTTACGTTTTCTCTTCCTCCTGCCTTATTACACGTCTTGTAATGAGGTCCATTTCTGAGGTGGAACGTGAAAAGTTGATGAATCTTGACCGTACATTATAGGAGGACAGGCGGGTCTTACGTGTACCTCCTTAGCACCCGCTTTTATACAAGAATTCAGTGGTTTTCCCTAAGCTGAGTACCTCTAACTATCGAATCATCTATGAGAAGAATCCTGTTTCCATCTATTAGTTCGTGCACCGGGATAAGCTTCATCTTGGCGATTAAGTCACGCTTTGATTGTATGGTAGGCATAAATGAACGCGGCCAGGTAGGAGTGTACTTTATAAAAGGTCTTGAGAAAGGTATGGCTGACTCGTTTGCATAGCCCACAGCATGAGCGGTTCCGGAGTCCGGAACACCCGCAACGATGTCTAGTTTATCCTTTGGGAAGTCATCTCTCTTAGCCATAAGGCTGCCGCACTTATTGCGCATGGCTTCTACAGAAACACCTTCATAACTGGAAGATGGGTAGCCAAAGTATACCCACAGGAATGAGCAGATTTTCTTGTACTTTTTGGATCAACGAGAACTTTTACACCCTCAGGTGTGATTACATCTATTTCACCCGGACCAAGCTCTTTGTAGTGCTCATAGCCCAGATTAAGGTAGGCAAAGCTTTCAAATGAAGCACAAAATCCCTCATCCTTTCTTCCTATTGCGACAGGAGTCCTGCCATATAAGTCTCTGGCACAGTATATGCCAAGAGGAGTGAGGATGAGCATAGTCATGGAGCCCTTTATTTTCTCCCACACGTACTGAATACCTTCAATTAGATTGCCCTTTTGATTGATTAAGGAGGATACAAGCTCGGTCTGATTTACTACACCACCGCTCATTTCGAGGAAGTGTATTCCTCCTTCTTTTATAATCTCTTCTACTAACTCATCGGTATTATTGATTTTACCCACTGTAACCAGTGAATAAGTACCGTGATGAGACCTTACTATAAGAGGCTGAGGCTCATAGTCAGATATACAGCCTATGCCGTAATTTCCCTTCATTTCCTGTACATCACGGTCAAATTTACTTCTAAAAGGAGAATTCTCAATATTATGAATTGCTCTATCAAAGCCGTGTTCTCCAAGCACTGTCATACCTGCCCTACGGGTTCCTAAGTGTGAATGATAATCTGTTCCGAAAAATAAATCGAAAACACAGTCATTCTTAAGCGTTGCTGCAAAAAAACCACCCATCTATTTGTCCTCCTTATAAATACTCAATAATGATAGTACAACTAATATTATTAGTCAACACTTCGAGCCATAAAAAGAACTTTAGAATATATATAACCCCTGCTAATGACAGGGTCATGCTTATCATATTTCTGCCGGTTTTATTGAGCCTTATTACATCAACAAAATCAGTTTTACTTAAAGGCTTAGAAAAGTAGAAGCCTTGGATATATGTGCATCCAAGAGCAATCATGATGCTTTAGCCATCTCGTTTGTTTCTACACCTTTCCTGCAACAATGTCAAAGCTCATGCACAAAGGCTGTTTTATAAAGTTATCAAGTAGAATCATAGATTTTTGTCACGGTTTATAAATGGTGCCTGTACCAGTGATTTTGTCTATCTTAATTAGCTTAAGCGGCAAAGACAGTATTCTTGAAAGAGGAGTATCCGGTGCCAAAAATCATCAAGTGAAAAGCTAATATTTTTACTTGACAATGTTTTAATATTGGTATCCACGATATCGGTAAATTCACTGGCAGAGGTTTCAGTTATTTCAAGGTTTATCTGGCTTGAAGCAATGCCATACTTTTGAGGACTGATAAAATATTGGAAAGCCAGTTACTTTGGAGACATTCCACCATTGGAAATATTTACCTCTATATACTCAAGGCCAAAAGCACTAAGATTCTCCGTAGAGAGCAGTTTACACTACTTTCTTCTATAACAAAAGCACCTATATCAATGATGACAGAGCTTTTTCGGCTATAGGTATAAATACTCCCGGAGATATGTTAGTGCCCTCATCATCCTTCATTCTGATAAGTGCTTCAGCTGAGGTATATCTTTAACATTATAAATTGGCTGGAAATAAACCTCCAGTCTGTTTTCGCTCAAGGCATTCTTCACCAGCTTTTTCGATGCGTTCAATTTCGGCATCACTTTTTAATTGTAATCTTCAGGTTCAATGGCGAGGATATCATCCTTATTGTCATAGAGTTTTAGTGCATCAAAAAGTGTATTCACCATCCTGAGGCTTGATACATCCTTAGGTGAGCTAAACTAAGCAACAGGTAGAGTAAATCGGAAAGTTAAAGAGGGTTGCATTGGCAAACTTCTCCATTATATGGCACGTTTCCTCATATATAAGTCTGGCTTTCGCTCTACTGTTTTCATCAAACACAATTATGTATTGACCGTTTGCAAGCTTGAAAGTAAGCAAACTTTCTGAAAAACTGTTTTATATTTTTAAGAATAGCCCTTCGCATTAATACCTTACTTATTTCTAAAGTAGCGGTAATCAAATCTATTTTATGAATGTTTACCTCTATGCACAAAAAGTATTGGTGTCAGAAGTAAATCTGGAACCGCACATTGTAATAAAAGCATTTTTATTCATCATTTGGGAATCTCATAATAATACTCGTCAGGATTCTGCATACCGATAAATACCAGTAGTTAAGATGGTAAATGTAAACGGAATGAAAGAAGTATATGGGAAAAAGTAGTCAAGAACTGTACCTGTTACCGGGATAACAATAACCGCAGGAATAATAATCTTATAGTTTTGCGATAGTGACTTTTTCCCTCGTAGTAAAAAGATGAGTAGATATAGCAATATAGTAAGCATCAATGATGTATAAGAGGGTATATAATCTGCCAAGTTCAAATCTTCCATCTTTTGTAATATAAAATATAAAAGCTGTCACTGTAGTTAATAATCATCAACAAGACAACCACAGCAAGAGGTGGTATAAAAAGCCTGAATACGCTACTTCCGTGGAAACGTTGATTGACAGCTATAGAAGTGTATAACAGCATAAAGCAAAAGAACTGTACATCATAATATACTTTAGGAGCATGCAGACAGTATATGAGTAATCGGCTCTACCCTGCCATCAAGTAGAATGGCAAAGAAATCAACTGCTACAAAGGAAGTTACACTAAATATAGAATACATCAGTTGTCATCTTGATACACTGATATGGAATTTTTTATTTTATAGGATAAAAAAAGGAATAGTAATATCACTATGGAGCAAACATCAACCCAGATGCTATATGCCATTACCGTACTCCTCCTTTCCTTAAAAATTCAGTTAGTTCTGCTATATTAAGCGGTTTCGAAAAATAATACCCCTGTAAGTAATCACAGCCAAGCTTTAGAGCGTATTCCATGGAAGCCTTAGTCTCAACTATGCTCAGCCTTAACCTGCAGGTCAAATTCTTTTAAGTAAGCTAGTGTACAACTAAGAATCTTGTGAGCCAATTCTGAATTAATCGCGGTTCCTGTAATGAATTTGTCTATTGTTACAGCATAGATAGGCATATCTATTAAGCGCTGATGCATTGTATAACCATTGCCATAGTTCTCAAGTATGAACCTAAAGCCTGCGCTTGATATGGACTTCATGTTGTCTACAATTATGCCGTCAAACTTAAGCATAGTGTTCTTCGCAAGCTCAAAGCATATAAGCTTAGGAGGAATATCGTATTGAGATGCGAGGTTGACAAGCTTTACGACCTTATTCTTCTTAAGCAGGAAGGAAACCGGCATGACAATTTCATACCAGATTTTACTCCGTATGCCAAAAGGTGATTATCCCTAATCATCTTAAAGAGTGATTCCAAAATATAGTCATAGAATCTTATAATCAAACCGTATTTTTCTGCAACAGAAATAAGGCTGCGCGAATTGACGTAACCTATTTCAGGAATATACATTGTAAGCTCTGTCTTCACAGAGTCAAATATCTCAAGTGAAGTATTATATTCAGGCAAAAATGACAGATGAACTGTGCCATTTTCATAAAGACTTTGAATATTTGCGGCTATGAGCCTTTCCTTATCGTTTGCAGTGGTGTCAATATCTTCTATAGTCAGGTAATCCTTGTCCTTAGGAAGAACTGCCGCTGCTTCACTGAGTATGGCTTTCTGGAGTATATTCGCATTGTCTATATCCTCAGGACAGTTATATATACATATCCTCTTGGCAGGAATAACCTTGTTAGCAAGCAGTTATATCAAAAGAAGACTCAAAGCGCTCCAAAATGCTATATGCAAGTAATTCCGCCATTCGCATATTTGCCCAAAAATTCTCCGAAGAGATATAAAGGGCGAACCTGCCTCGTCCAAGAGAGTAGACGCTGACATTCTTAGACAGGTGTATAAGTAGGGATGAAAGCTCGAGTATAAGTAAGTTAGTGTATTCCGTACCAAATTCTTATCCCGAGGCATCTATCTTGTCTATAGCAACCGTAACGATTGAAACCGGCTTCTTCATTGACATAGCCACACTGAAGTTCGTAAAAAGAGCATTCTGGTTCTGAGCCCTGTTACATAGTCAATGTAATCCGCAGGACTTTCAACTGTAATGTAGATGACAAGGACTAATAATGCCATAAAGAAGTTTTTCTACTCCGGAATGTCTGTAAAATACTGAATAACAGTACCCAAAAACGGAATGAATGGCGACAGAATAAAAGCGCAATTCTTTTGTCACGTCTATATTTTGACCATAAGCAATTATTATTACCAAGGTAAAAATGAGGTAGTAAAGCGCAACTAAGTAGAGAAGAATAAGAAATGCTCTTCTCTGATAGCCTAAAAACAGGATCAATATAAAATACAGTACTTAAAAAGGATTGTACTTATGGTTGCTATTGCTATTACCGAAAGGTACATTTAGCAATAGCTTGATAATTGTCTCATTTACCTTAATGTTAAGTACCGAACATTCATAATATGCTGAAAGGGTACAGCATAAAATATGTGTATAGAAAAATATCATCGATAAAGCATTGAGGATTAGAGTGTAATCCGCAATACTTTTTACCGCTATAGTGGATGTAGTCCTCAAGCAAAGCTCTGTATTAAGGCAGAAAGCGTAGTGATAAAACAGCACGCATACAGCTTTCTGAATATACCGTTATATGGCAACGTTATTGTAGTGTCTAAACAATAGCATATAACCAATGGTAAGCTCCAAAATAAAGGCGACTATTTCAAACCAATAATTATGTACCATTTTTCTCCCAGGGTTATCATATATATACTACTTAGTATATCGTAAGTTTGCATCAATATGTTGAAAGATATAAGTAGAATTTTTAAAACAACTAAGACTTCCCATACCTAAAATGGGATCCGTACCTTGAAAAATTCAATACTTCAGCTACTAAAAATAACGATTTATGCCACTACAGCCTCCGGATGGAGCGCGTACGCAGATATTCAGGTAGTCTTGCTTCAAAATCAGCAGTAAAAGCAGTCAACTGCTCATCACTGAGCTTTAAGATTACCTGAGCTTGCCATCAAGGCATCCATCAGGATGCCGTGATCTGCTGAAAGTAATGTCTGCCATTTCATCGACAAGGAAGAAGAACAACTCACCAAGGGTTCTCTGATCTTCATTTTGACGTTGCTCCATTGCACCAACATATATCTGGTAAGCTACAATTGCTACGTGGGCTGTTAGTGCATCATAGGATAAGCTATGGCATTCTCCAATAAGATTCAGCATAGATTTGCAGGTTTTGAAAAACCTCAATTCTGCCAGCGTTTTCCATAAATACGGGATAATCTCTTCTTCGGAAAGGGTAGTATCTGTGCAGATAAACAAGCCAATCCTTGCGATTAGCTTTGTTCTACACAAACAATCTTTGCTGGAATTGGATCTCCTTTCCTACCATAACACAGACAGAAAGCAGATACTTTTGATTTGCCACGGCGCTTTTTGTTCGGGAATAAATCTCTTTGATATTCAGTTGCTCACCACAGTGTGAATACTTGATTCGACTGCTTTTCTTAATCATAGTAATTACGTCCATACCTTTTGAATGGATAGCTGTGATTTGAGCGGGTTTGAAAACCAGTGAATCAAAAAGGACATAATCAGCTTTCAGCCCCTGCACTGAGAGCAGTATCCAACAGTGTCATCATTGCTTCAGGAGCTTTTGTCTGAGCAAGTTTACGCCTTTTTACCCGCAAGGGTTCTGTTATCAAAGTGTTTTTACAGGACCGATGATATTTGTATCTTTTGCAGATGCTAACAGGCGCCTGTTCACCGATAAGTGTATTTCCACTCGCTCCAGCTTAAGGTAAGCATACGAAAATCCTTTTTGAAATGCATATCCGTGTGATCGAAAACCTTTGACCCAAAGCTCAGTTTTTCTGCAGCCTGGTGCGATTGAAAAAGACTGTCATCAATGATGAAAAACATTTTTCCTTTTTCATCATCTGTTAGGGTTTTTGAGATCATTATTTACGATGTCAGCGAAGAAGAGAAGTAAAACGAAGCCAGTTTGTTTTTACCGAATTAAGGAAACGATAAAAAGTGTTCTTTTGAAAAATCTTCCTTAAAAGAACCGGTACGTTGTTGCATATACATACTTCTTCCAACTGAAAATGTTGCTGAGTTTGTAACGAAGCTAAAAGAAACAGGTGAAACACCTTTTTTCTTTTCATCCCATTACATCTGGCAATAAGCCTGCCAACTATGATGTCTGGAAAAATCTTCGAACACAGTCAATTGCGTTATTCTCATCGAAATGATTTTGTGTTATACTGGAGATGGTATAAATCTCCTTTGTACAATGGTTTCTTGTCAATTCCATTATACCAAACTGGGTAGGTTTATGCTATTCTTTCATGGCTGAAATATTGAATTAAGGTTCAACACACCGTATTGGTGTGGGAAGTCTAGAAACTAATATTTGACAGCTGTATCATTATAATACATTATTGGAAATGAAAGGCTAAAAAGGAAATTTCATAGTTTATTTGAATAATACAGTATGGGCTTTGCAACAGGAGGAGAATATGGAAGATAAAAAGTGTATTAGAGAACTCAGGGAAGAGCTTGAAAGAAAGATGCTATGTGAATATGCATCTTTTTCAGATTCATCACTTGGCAGAGATGTGGAGGAAGAGCCTGACGAGATAAGGACTATTTATCAGAGGGACAGAGACAGGATCCTGCACTGCAAGGCATTTAGAAGGCTGAAGCATAAGACTCAGGTCTTTCTTGATCCGGAAGGAGACCACTATAGGACAAGACTTACCCATACTTTGGAGGTTTCTCAGATTGCGAGAACCATAGCCAGAGCCCTTATGTTAAATGAAGACCTGACTGAAGCCATAGCCTTAGGGCATGACCTAGGCCATACTCCTTTTGGACACGCAGGAGAGAGAGCACTAAACAAGATTTCGCCTTATGGCTTCCATCATAATGAGCAGAGCGTGAGGGTGGATCGAACTGCTTGAGAAGCATGGACAGGGGCTTAACCTCACAAAAGAAGTAAGAGATGGAATCAAAAACCACAGAAGTGCCTGCAAGCCTTCAACCCTTGAAGGCAAGATTGTAAGGCTCTCTGACAAAATAGCCTATGTCAACCACGATATAGATGACGCCCTAAGAGGAGGCATACTGACTGAAAACGACCTCCCAAGCGAGTTTACTGCTGTGGTTGGGCATGATGTGGCAAAGAGAATAGACACCATGGTAAAGGATGTAATATTTACCAGTATGGGAAAAATGAGTAAAGATGTCTGAGACAGTTGAGGCGACAATGAGAGGCCTTAGGGTCTTTTCTTATGAAGGAAGTCATTGTAATCCTGCAAGAAAGAGTGAAGAGGTTCAGGCGCAGAGGCTTGTTGAGTATTTATATAAGTATTATCTTGAAAAACTATAGAAATACTGCCTATAGAGTATAAAAGGCTGGTAGAGGAGAGGGGAGAACCGCTTGAAAAGGTGGTTTGCGACTACATAGCGGGGATGTCGGATGACTATGCCATAAAGACGATTAAAGAAATATTTGTTCCTGTCCGCTGGGGAAAATACTAAGGAGATACATGTTTTATTCAGAAGAGATTGTAGATGAGGTTAGAGAAAAATGATATAGTGGATGTCATTTCTCCCTATGTCAGACTTACAAGGAGAGGCTCCAACTATGTAGGCTTGTGTCCGTTTCACAATGAAAAGACGCCTTCTTTTTCGGTGAATACAGGAAGGCAGACCTTTCACTGCTTTGGATGTGGTGTTGGAGGCAATGCATACAGCTTTGTAATGAAGTATGAGAATTTGACGTTTCCCGAGGCAATAAAGCATTTGGCTGACAGAGCAGGGATTAAGCTTCCTGAAGAAGAGGATAATCCTGAAGCGAGGAAGAGGGCAGATCTAAGGACTAGATTGTTTGAGATATACAAGGAGGCAGACAAAGTTTTATTACTTCCAACTAAGGGGAGAATATGGAAGCCACCCTATGGAATACCTTAAAAACAGAGGGCTTACAGATAAGACTATCAATGACTTTGGCCTTGGCTACTCAGTAAAATCGCCAAATGCATTATATAACTATCTAAAGTCAAAGGGCTATAGTGACGAATTAATGATAAAGGCAGAACTTGTATCCTTCAAAGAGGGCAGGGGTATATTTGATATGTTCTGGAATAGGGTTATCTTCCCTATTATGGATCTAAACAATAAGGTTATTGCCTTCGGAGGAAGAGTGATGGGTGATGGAGAGCCCAAGTACCTTAACTCCAGAGAAACTGACATATTTAATAAGAGAAGGAATCTTTATGGCTTAAACTTTGCTAAGCACAGCAGAGAGGGATATATCTTACTCTGTGAGGGATATATGGATGTGATTGCCCTCCACCAGGCGGGCTTTACCAATGCTGTTGCCTCGCTTGGTACTGCTCTTACTGAGGAGCAGGCAAGACTTATTGCAAGATATGTTAAGGATGTAATTATTACCTACGACAGTGATGGAGCAGGAGTGAAGGCTGCAATCAGGGCGATTCCTATCTTGAAATCTGCTGGAATAAGAACTAAAATACTAAAGCTGACTCCTTATAAGGATCCGGATGAGCTTATAAAGGCAGTGGGAAGAGGGGAGTACGAGGAGAGAATCAAAAATGCTGAAAACAGCTTTAATTTTGAGCTTTCAAACCTTGAGAAGTCCTATGATTTGACAGAGCCTGAAGGCAAGACGGAATTCTTAAACAAGGTTGCTGACAGACTTACAGAATTTGAAGAAGAGCTTGAAAGAGAGAACTATATAGCTCTGTTGCTGATAGATATTTTGTATCAAAGGATGCTCTTAAAAGCCTGGTCAATAAAATAGGAGGAGCAAAAGAAATACGGGAAATATATAAAGATGCAGGAGAGAGGATAAAGAAGGCAGACAGGGCAAAGACAGCGGATGAGGGCTTATTAAAGACTAATAGACTCTTACTTAGCCTCATTGCTGATAAACCTGATTTATATAACCGTATTAAAAATATAATATCTGCAAGAGATTTCGCTACCCTCTTTGTACAAAGATTTGGCGATGAGAATATTCACTCAGATTGAAGAAGGCAAGAAGCCTAACGCAGCCGAGATAATAAGCCGGTATGAGTCAGGTGAAGATCAGTCTTTGGTCACGGCGGTATTTGAGGAGAGCCTTGAGGCAGAGGTGGATGAAGCAGAGAGAGAAAAGGCGTTTAAGGAAATAGTGGTTAAGGTAAAAGAGCCGGACTTGAAGAAGAACTTAAATCAATTGACAATAAAGACATGAAAAAGCTTTATGGAGATTGCCAAGAAGCAAAAGAGAGCTGGGGAAACTGGACTTTTTAGATTAGGCATTTAATATCTTTTTATGACCTCAGGAGGGTAAACTTATGGATGAAAAGGTGCTGAAAAAGTAAGTTGAATGAGCTTGTGAAGGACGCTAAGAAAAAGAAGGGGATACTGGAAGAGGATGATGTAAAGCATTTTTTTGAAGGCTATGATATAAGTAGTGAAGAGCTTGACAAATGCTATAAATACCTTGAAAAACATAGTGATAATGTGCTTATTTTAGATGAACTAAGTGATGAAGAGGATGATCCTCTGTTGACTGACGAGAATAGTGACGATATAGATGGTGATGAAAAATCTGAGACTCTTGACCTTACTGTCCCTGATGGAATAAGCACTGAAGACCCTGTAAGGATGTATCTAAAGGAAATAGGCAAGGTTCCTCTTTGTCAATGGAGGATGAGATAGAACTTGCCAAAAAATGTCTGAGGGTGATGAAGAGGCAAGGCAGAAGTTAACTGAAGCCAACCTAAGGCTTGTAGTTAGTATAGCGAAGCGATATCTCGGAAGAGGATGCAGTTTCTTGACCTGATTCAGGAAGGAATATGGGACTTATAAAAGCAGTTGAAAAGTTTGACTATACAAAGGGATATAAAGTTCAGCACCTATGCAACCTGGTGGATAAAACAGTCTATTACAAGGGCCATAGCAGACCAGGCAAGAACTATAAGAATACTGGTACATATGGTTGAAACTATCAATAAGCTGATATGACACAAAAGGCGACTTACACAGACTTTGGGCAGGGAGCCTCAGCCGGAAGAAATAGCTAAAGAACTCGCTATGGAGCCTGAAAAAGGTAAGGGACATCTATGAAGATTGCCCAAGAGCCTGTATCCTTGAGACACCTATAGGAGAAGAGGAGGACAGCCATATAGGTGACTTTATTCCTGATGACAGCAATATGGCTCCGGTAGAAATGGCTACACTATGCCATACTTAAGGAACAGTTAGAAGAGGTACTGGGAAGCCTTACAGATAGAGAGGCAAGAGTCATAAAACTTAGGTTCGGGCTTGAGGACGGGCGTACCAGGACTCTTGAAGAGGTAGGCAAAGAATTTAATGTGACCAGGGGAGAGAATAAGGCAGATGGAGTCAAAGGCACTAGAAAGCTTAGACAGCCCAGCAGAAGCAGAAAAATTAAAGGATTATTTGGAATAATGAAGAAAAGAAAAAGAATACCGAAAAGAATGCTTGCTATAGCTAACTTGGTTGACAATTCAAAGGTACTTGCAGATGTGGGCTGTGACCATGCATATATTTCGATAAATCTTCTTGAAAATGGTAAAGCTGAAAGAATAATTGCCTCTGATCTTGAGAAGGACCAGCTTAATATAGCGAAAGACAACATTAAACTTGAAGGCTTTGAGGAAAGGATAGAAACTAGGCTTTGTAGCTGGACTTTCTGACTATGAGGCAGGAGAAGTTGATACCATTCTTATATCGAGACATGGAGGACTGTAGTTAAAGAGATACTTTCAGAGGTATAGATGTCGTTAGAAGGGCCGATACCCTTTATTCTAGAGCCACAGTCAGATTTAAGAGTGGTAAGGGCTTATCTTAAGGATATCGGTTTTGAAATAATTGATGAAGATATGCTAAGTGAAGGTGGAAAATACTATCAGATTATGAAGGCTGTAAAAGTGAAAGAAAAATGGAAAGCCTGTGATGACATAGGTGGTATGGCTGAGAACGAGTTTGGGCCTGTTCTTATAAAGAAAAAGCATCCCGTACTACTGGAATTTCTAAAAAGAGGAAGAATCATTATGAGAGACTTCTGCAAAATAAGAGCTTTCTTACATCACAAAGTGCCACTAATAATGATAGAATAGCCATAATTGAAAAATGAATTAAATATGGTTAAAGAGGCACTAATTAGGGATTAATGCAAAAAGGAGATAGAAATGGTAATTAAAGTTGACGGAAAGTCATTAGAGTACGAAAATGCGGTTAAGCTTTCTGATATTGCAAAGGACGTATATGGAGATGATAATGGGAAATTGCTTGCCAAGGTAAACGGTAAGCTAAAGGAACTGTGGAAAAAGGTGTCAGAAGATGCAGAGATTATCTTCTATGATATAAATTCAAGCGATGGTGCGAGAACCTATGAGAGGGGAATGCTATTCCTTTTCATAAAATCTGTTCATGACGTATATGATAAAAGTGAAGTTACAGGCGTGAACTGTGAGTATTCTATAGGTAATGGTATATTTTGTGAGATAATAGGCAATATAAAGGTTGATGATGAGTTTGCCCTCAAAGTAAGGGAGAGGATGGATGAGCTTGTAAGTGAGAACATCATGTTTGAAAAGCGCACTGTATCTACAAGTGAGGCCATAGACAAGTTTCTTGACAACGATTTGTCTGATAAAGAACATTTATTTAGATACAGAAGGGGCTCAACCACCAATATATACAGACTTGGCAATTATCACGATTATTTTTATGGCTATATGCCATCTACTACAGGTGCTTTGAAGTCATTTGACCTCAAAACATATGACGGGGGCATTGTTATAGCACTGCCTAATGTAGGAGAAGGCCTTGAAGTAAAGCGCCCATCCTGGAAGCCTCGTGAGCTGCTTTACAAGACTATGAAGGAGGCAAATTCCTGGGGTAAACGCCTTGGGATAGCAAATGTAGGCAATCTTAATGATACCATCTCTGAGGGACGTATAAATGATGTAATGCTTGTAAACGAGGCACTACAGGAGGGCAAGATAGGTAAGATTGCAGAGAATATAGCAAAACAGCAGAAGAAGATTGTTATGATAGCAGGGCCTTCCTCATCGGGTAAAACTACATTTTCACATAGATTGTCCATAGAGCTTATGGTTCAGGGACTTAAGCCTCATCCTATCGCTGCGGATGATTACTTTAAGGATAGGGAGCATACTCCAAAGGATGAGAACGGAGAATATGACTTTGAATGCCTAGAGGCTATAGATGTAGAGCAGTTTAATAAGGATATGACAGACCTTCTTGCAGGAAAAGAAGTGAAAATGCCTTCCTTTAACTTTAAAACCGGTAAAAGGGAGTATAAGGGAAAGACTCTTAAGCTGGGTGATGAGGACATTCTTGTGATTGAGGGTATTCATGGCTTAAACGATAAGTTTTCCGCATCACTTCCAAAGGAAAGCAAGTTTAAGATATACATAAGTGCACTTACCCAGCTCAACATTGATGACCACAACAGAATCCATACTACTGATTTGAGACTGCTTAGAAGAATGGTAAGAGATGCAAGAACCAGAGGAAGCAGTGCAGAGATACTCTTGCAAGATGGGCATCTGTGAGGAGGAGAGGAAAAAGAACATCTTCCCATTCCAAGAGGGCGCAGATGAGATGTTTGATTCTTCACTTGTTTACGAGCTTGCTGTGTTAAAGCAGTATGCAGAACCTTTACTTTTTGGCATACCTACAGACTCGCCTTATTACTCTGAGGCTAACAGACTGCTTAAGTTTTTAGATTATTTCATACTATGCCATCAGACAATGTGCCAAAGAAATTCGCTGGTTAAGGAATTCATAGGAGGGAATTGTTTTTCCTGTGTAGAGGTATCAAATCAGAGGTATTGCTAAGCATTAAAAACTAAATATACTAAATATGATTTGCAGGAAAAAAAGCACCTGACTAAGGATTATACGAACTTATCCTAAAAAGCCGTTAATCTATCTTAGAAAGGGTACTTTCTTTTGCATATTTTAGATTATTTTATTATTAAGTGAGAAACACTATAAGCCGGGTTATGTATCTGATGATCATCTATCTCGAATTGCCGTCACCGACAATCTCTATCGACCCACCTAAAAAGCACGACGGGCGACCTGTATAGCTTTATATTTGGTCTTTCTTCGGATGGGGTTTACACAGCCTCCTTCGTTACCGAAGAGCGGTGGTCTCTACACACGCCTTTTCACCCTTATCTGACAAAGTCAGACGGTTATTTTCTGTTGCACTATCCTTGGAGTCACCTCCACCAGACGTTATCTGGCACCCCTGCCCTGTGAAGCCCGGACTTTTCCTCACCCTGCCACAAGGCAGGCGCGACCATCTGTCTTCAAGGGCTTAGTGAGCATAACGCATATTGGCAAGGCACCATTAGAACCCAATCTACTGAGGACCTAGAGAACCCAAAACTGCGGTTGAATTTATCGAATCACCTCATCACCCGGTGACTCAGACCGCGACGAGGGCAGAAGCTCGAGTGCATCCATGTTTATGGTGTGACAAGCCCGTTAACCGGGATTCGTGGATTTCTGTGGTGCTTTTCCCTGGCAAAACTGCGTAAGCATAAAGGAAGCAGGGAGTGGTGCTTTCAGCTCACATAGATGGCAGGTGAAAGATATTTATGGGACCTGAGGAAAGTATGCAGATTCAGTCCAATATTGCATCTACCATAGCAATGGCATCTCGACGAACGTCCGGACTTCTCAGGAGAGAAAGTATGTTAGAGTCAGTGGCCAGGACCGAGAGATGGCCTCGTAGATGCATGAGCTCAAACAGACTTAATAGTCTGCCTGATACAATCGACAAGGAGCAAATTGCCCTTGGTATCAAATCACGTGCGGTGCCCACAGTGACATAAGGACGAAAACAAAGCCAAGAGAATTACAGATATGGATTTGGCGGCTATGCCATCAGCGTCTCTGCTGCAGGAGAGACTCACGAGGAGATGTCTGAGCACCTTTGAGACTGTAGTTCCTCATCTCTGAAAATAAGCCTATTTTACCTTATGGGAAAGGCACACTCGAGAACATCTCTGAGAGCGTTGAGCGCGAGGATTTCTTTGATCAGTGTATAGATCCGTTTCAAGAACATGGCAGCATGTGATGATGCTGTATACCAACCACGGCAAGATGAATCTCAAACAATGCAAAGTATGAGCTTGACGAGAGGCTCTTGACAGTACCTGTGGACCGCCCGTGTAGAAGATATACAAGAGCTTTATATGCACCCGCTAGTAAGCGAAATGCTTGACATGAGATTTTTGGTTATGCATAATCTTTTACCTATAACAATATGATGAAGAAATATACTAAGGATGAAAAGTAAGAATTTGCAGGCATACAGTGTCACCAAGCTTTGAAGGGCTGGTTTAATGCCGGAGAGCAACAGTCCTAGTGTGGATATTTTTGACACATACACTATATCGTAGTAAATACGTAACAAAAGCGTAGGAGGAAGAGATGATTGAGTTTTGTCAGCAGGAGCGGCGACAGGAGTGAGAGTCACCCGACCACCAAGCTTCCTCATGATTGTTATCTGCAGTAGCAGTAGGGTGGCAAGGATGTACTTTTTGCGAGCATCAAGCCACAGAAGAAGTTGAAAGGCAGAGGATGCAGGAGCTTATGTCCAGTCTTGAGCTTGGAGATTCAAAAGTGCTGACTACAGGAGGGTTCTTACGAGGTTATGTCATTGGAGACTTATGGAGGAAAGAAGCTGGTAGTAGAGTCTGGACGCACAAGAACTGCCGTATTCCTTGCCAGAAGAAGACAGCCGCTATTGTTGAGGTAGAAAACCAGACAGTCTAACACAGCAGTGTGCGAGGAAGAAATAAAACTAGTAAGTTTCATTCGACATCTATTATGTAGATACAGTGCTATTGCATGTTAAGAAGGATTGCAAACAGCCTTGCTATTTTCTAACTATCTTTATTATTCCTAAGCAGTCCGGTACCAGTATGGCAACAATGCCAGATTAAAAATGAAGCCAACTCCCGTCAAACACAGTAGCACACACAATATAACATTTTCAGCTCCCTGCTGCATCTTTGCAGTCTGCGCAAAGAAGAGGGTAAAACATCGGTGTTATCGCTTATCACAGAGAATATACTCGTATTTACAACAGGTGCAGCTCACAGAGGCAACTATCGTAGCAAACACGTTAGTTTACACCCTTGTTAGCAGCTTTGTATACACTCGAAACATATCCTGCCAATAAGCCTTTGAATAAGCAGATAACTCACAGCAAAAGCCGCGTACTGCAGCACAAGAGTACTGGAAAGGCTCTGCAATCGGAGATAACTGCAAATAATACTGCCAACCCGATCATACAAGTCCGCATTGCACCCGCTAGTTCACCAAAGAGCACCGCACCCATAATACACACTGGGATTAGAGATAGTGGTGGTGAAAAGGTTCCACTGCAAACCGCTTGCAAAGGTTTGCGTACATAAACGAGGGCGGTAAGTGTGCGCCGATACCGACCAATCGTGTGGTTTTAGTGCTAATCTATTCATCCTCCCGGCTGATGGGTCTCCTCTAATTTATAGCTTTCTAGGCCCATAGGGACATCGCAACAGGAAGAACAGCATAAAAAGTCCTTGAAGTAGTGCATATTTATAATGATATGAGAGATTAATCATATACAAAAATTCTAGATGATATTAGCATTTAGGAAGAAATAATACATGCTTTAGAGAAGATTATGAGCAGCAATAAAATGGGATGAATTTGGAGGTGACCAATGACGTCTCAAAAGCCATTGATCTCAGGTAACTATAATTCACTCGGAAGAGATATGAACAACAGTGTCGATGCTTCACATACATTTGAAGATGCCTCAGCAGAGGACTAAGAGAAGCAAGGAATACGATGGTAAAGGTAAACGTGGTAATACCGTTGAGGTGGATAAGAATTATCAGACAGAATCAGCCGTCCCACAAATACAAAAACGCTTATAGTTCCTTCCAATGCAAAGCCATACGTATCGGCCAACCAGCCTCTTGTGCAAAGGTGCATGGCAAACACTATATTTGGAGTGGACTGCAAACCTTGCAGCAACAGTCAAACTTGGGAGCAGCAAGGATGGTTCACTCATGGAGTCAGTGGTGTGTGTGATTGTCAGGCCTGTCCTGGTTATAAAGCTATATCGTAAAATACCTCAAAAGACCGCTCGATATTTAAGAATTAATCAAAAAGACACTAACCTCTCTGACGACAAATCGTGCTAAGATAGAGTACCTGAGGTGTGAAGGGAAACGGGCGAATCAGTTGACAAGACACTGTCAGCCTATGAAGATGATTAGGAAACGAGATGGTTTAAGGAAGGTCAGTTATAGATGAGAGTGAAACTACCTCATATTCACCAATGAAACCTATGCCTTTATACCAGAAACCCAGCTTGGACAGTGAAGAGATTCTGAAAATAGACAGGGAATTATGCCACTAAGCCTGCAAATGAGCAAAACATCAGTGCAGAGGTCAAAGGAGACTCCGAACAGGCAAGAAGAGGTCTTGCCCAGATTAGCCGCTTAAAATGACAGGAATCTCCGGGAGTGGAAGTGATCAAACAAGATATCACATAGAGGATATTACAGGCAGGACACTAAGCAGTGCTGAGTGAGCAACTTCCAAGCAGTGTAGATGATATAAAACAGCGCATGAAAGCATTATCTTCCCATGATCAATGAAAGCTGCTACATGCCTATGGCGTTGAAATGGACGAACAGCCTGTAAAGGGTGGAAAATATCGATAAATCCAGAGATTGAAAAATGTACTGACAGCTTGGGCGATGCATCTCAGCAAAGCTTTGATGATTCTCTATATGACACTGCAAGAGTGGGATATATCAAGCGATGTGCGTGCTTAATGCTGGCGCTAAAGAGAGAAGGACTTACAAGCAGATGATTACTCATCACAGCAAAATACTACTGCTCAGATGGCTTTTTCACAGACAAAGGCTGAGGCAATGAGGTCAAGCTGGAAAGCCAGACGGTGCCTAAGGCTTTACGAAAATGAGGTGTTGAAAAAGGAATAGAATTAAAGCTCTAGATTGAGTATAATTTAGTAAAATTACTAGTGAAATATAGATAATATCATGATTAAGGAGAAGATTATGAACGAAAATGAAAATGTAATGCCTGGAGCTTGTCAAGTCGATGCTATGTGGCAGCACTGACACACTCACACTGGAGCAGGAAGCCGCTCCTGCACCAAGCCTTACTTGGAACTCTGGCAAAAGGTTGAGAACCAGTTGGTTGTAGACAATGCAACAATCCGATAGGTGTAGATGAAATATATTGTCAGATGCTGAGAAGAAGCAGGTTGGAGGATTTTGCAAACATGATTAATATCAAGGACTCAAAATGTAGTACTACAGTATGGAATTGCGTCCAGAAGAAGATGGTTGATTTTTCAGAAAAGCTATTGGTAACGTTAAACCAAGGGAGGCGGGTGAGGTAGGAGCTTTTCGACGCTGTTATTGAGCTAAGAAATTTTAATGAAGCATGATGAAAAGGGGAATATCTGGTTTCTTCAAGAAACAGAGCACCAATGACGTTTCGTGGTCCATTATCAGACAAAGTGATGACAAGGCAGAAGTAAATATTGGCAAGATTACCGATGCTCTTGGAGAGCCATCAGGTTACTCTCATGAAGGATACCGCTATGCTTGACCAGATGTATGAGCTAAATCTCAATAATATTTCCAAAGAGCTCACTATATATGGGTATAATTGCAGCGTAAAGAAGAGACTTTATGAGGTTAGAAATACCGAGCTTAAAGAGCTGCAGTGCAAAAGGCTGCCGCAAGCGGTAAACCAGAGGATGCTCAGGCGGTTAGAGACCTTGATCGCCTGCGTACCAGATTTGAGAAAGCTCTATGACCTGAACTTACAAGAACCGGTAGCCATGCAGACGGCTCCATGCAGACAAGACTGGTTCAGGAAACGACACAGTAGGAGGAAAGATACAAGAAGTCAACCTTTGTAATACCATACCCCATGGAAGACACAGATGGCGCTGCACTCTGCATGCAGAGTATGCGACAGGGCTGCAAAAGGCTGAAAGGGAAGTAAATGATACGACTCAATCAGCTCCCTTTATCAAAGAATGCTGAGATGCTTCTATCAGGCTTCTGTAGCTGTTGCTAAGGAATCGAGAGAGGAATTGTAGATATAGAAACGCCTATACAAAGACCAATGAAACCTTTGATTATCACCTTTGATGAGGTTAGCAGATTCAGAAGGAAGGCAGAGCAGTGAGGGCTGTGGCTGAGGTAGAGATGGCAAGAATAGCAGAGCTGAAGAATAAGGTCTTTACTGTTTAACCCAGAATAATTAATCACTTCAAGTTTTAAAAATAATTTTGTCTCTTCTTGACAGTATCCTGATATTATACTGTGTGGAACACTGTAGAAGGATGAAAACGTATTAAAAGCTACTATTACAGCAGTCTAACTGACTAAAGAAAGTGAGGAAAAATGGGACAGACACTGGCGACGGAATTACTTTTGATGATGTGCTCTAGTGCCTTTCCTGCTCAGAGGTTATACCCAATCAGGTTAACCTGGAAAACCATAAGCTTACAAAGAGGATAAAAACTCAAGATTCCTGGCGGATGAGTGCAGGAATGGAGACAGTTACCGAAAGCAGATACAGGATAGCTATGGCAAAGACAGGGAGGTGGTATCGGAGTTATCCATAAGAATATGACCATAGAGCGTCAGGCAGAGGAAGTAGACATGTTACAGAGATCTCGAGGAATGGAGTTATAACGGATCCGTTTTTCTGCCACCGGAGACATACTTTGGCTGATGCCAATGAGGTTATGGCTAAATACAGAACCTCCGGAGTGCCAATTACTGAGGAGAAGAGCTTGTGCCAATTACCAACAGAGCTCTGAAGTTTGGAGACAGATTTTTCTAAGAAAACATAAAAGAATCACTGACGCGAAATACCTGTTACCGCAAGAGAAGGCATAACACTGAAGAGCACGAAGAAGATTCTTAGTTTGGTCCAAAGAGAAGTAGAAGCTTCCTATAGTGGGATGCTGAGGGCAATCACAGGACTTATTACAATTAAGCGATATAGAAAAACAGGATTAAGCTATCCTGATTCGTGTAAAGGATGCCAAGGATGACTTGTACAAAGTGCTGTCGAGCAGAAAGTTACAGCGAATATTTTAGAGAGAGAGCGAAGCCTAGTTAATGCCAAGGTAGACGCCATAGTTATTGGACTCAGCACACGGACATTCTGCCAATGTTATCTGATGCGAAGATGGTTAAGGACAAGTGCTATTTCGCTGAGCTTGACATAGCAGGAAAATATTACAAGCAGGTGAAGCTGCTGCAAGGGACCTTAATTGCGTAGCAGGAGCAGGACTCTCCAAGGCTGGTATAGGACCCGCTCAATATGTGTCAACAAGAGTGGCTGCAGGCGTAGGCGTACCTCAGATTACCGCCATAATGAATGCAGGAAGCAGCCAAAAGTTACGGCATACCCGCAATAGCAGATGGTGGTATCCAGCACCAGAGACATGGTAAAGGCTCTTGCTGCAGGTGGTAGAGGTATGCATGATGGGCTCAATCTTTGGTGCTGGTGATGAGAGTCCTGGTGAGTTTGAGCTTACCAGGGTAGAAAAATACAAGTGTATGTCAGGAATGGGACTCACTGGTGTTGGCAGGAAAATGCAGCAAGTGATAGATATTTCAGACAGACGCAAAAGAAGCTGGTTCCCGAAGGTAGAAGGAAGAGTCGCATAAGTGGACTGGTAGAAGACACTCATATTCCAGCTTGAGTAGGTGGTATCTGTTCCAAGATGGCTACTGTGGAGCAGACACTATTAAGCAGTTTCCAGGATGTTGCAGGAAAGCTCAGTGAAGATATCTGCTAGCGTCTCAGAAAGCCACCCACACGATATCCATATCAGCAAAGGAAGCACCCAATTATTCATCAGATTTAATTAATTATATTTGTCCGACAGTGAGATTTGTGGCTCACTGTGGGACTTTAGAGAAAGGGAAATGACTTGAATATCAAGGAAGCGGTATGAGGGTTGCGACACATAAGCCAAAGAGTGAAGGATAGAGTAGATGAACTTATCAAACAGGACACAGAGGAGTGCCTAAGCTTGTTATTGTAAGAGTAGGCGATAGTACCTGATGACCTATCATACCAAAGAGGTGCTGGTATGGATGGATGCGTGGGTAAGCCCACAAAGAGCTGTGGTTTGGAAGAAAATGCGTTCAAAGAAGCCTGCGATGAAGTTTTGATGAAACTCAACAATGATGACGAGGTAGATGGAATTCTGCGCATTAAGGCCTCTTCCAAAACACCTTTGATGAAGAGAGGCTTTATAAGGACTATTAATCAGGGCAAAGGATGACAGATGCAATTAGCCCTGCTAGCCTTGGCGTGATAATGATAGGAGATAAGAAGGGCTTGTCTGCCTGTGCAGCAGCAGGAGTTATTATTGAAATCTTCAAAGTGGCGTGGCAGGTGTAGAGATCAGCGGCAAAAGGTAACTATAGTAGGTAGAAGCAATGTGGTAGGAAGACCTCTTGCATTGCTTTTTATAGGACTTGATGCGACTGTAACTCGTATGCCACAGCCGTACAAAGGATGTAAAAGATGCGTGTAAAATGCTGGAAATCCTTTGCTGCTTTGTAGTCAGGCAAGATTTATCAATAAGGAACATGTAGCAAACGGTGCTGCAGTCACAGATGTAGGCATTAACCTTGGATGAAGAGTGAAACTCTGCAGAGATGTTGACGCAGAGAGCATAGAAGGTATAGTCTACGTCTGCACTCCTGTACGAGGCGCAGGAGCAGTTGATGACGATCGGTACTTGCAAAGCTCATGGTGCGTTTATGCTCATGAAAATGCCTTAAAGGCGTGAACCAGGATTAAGATAGTAAATTGACGTATGTATCAGACAATAGTGCGGCTGCCATAGGACAAAACCGCGTAGATTAGCCCGCTTTGGAAATATGTAAACAGCTTGTTATACCGGGAGGTTCTTGTGTGGGCAGTCACTAAAGATTATTCAGGTACTAAAAATACAAACTGTAAACGTAAGAAACAGTCCATCTGATGATTTGTTTTCTGTCTGAATAAGTACATTCAGAGCAGAAAGCTTTTTTGTTCCTCTGGTTGTCGAGTATCGAATAAGGGATTCTGTTTCCTCCAAATGCCAATGCTAATAGCAGGCTTTTGGTTTTTCCAGAAAGTCAGAGCCCCTGTGAAAGAGACCTTTCTTGCTAGCTCACATGTCCTCATCCTGCTTGTTGTGGCTTGAATATATAGTCTCACCTCTTATACCATAGCCCTGTTATTATCTACAAGAGCCTCAAGCTCAGGAAACAGGGAGCCATATATGATAGGGTGGGCAAGGACAGGCACGCCACCCGCCTTTTATTATGCCCTCATAGCGTCCTTGGCTTGGTAAAATTTCTACCACGTAGTAAGGCGTATCATCGGTATAGCTCGAAGGCAGATGGATAATCCTTTACATTCCTTTTTCTACCAGGTATTTTCCAAAATGAGCTTCGGTTATTATTGAATCAGGAGAGGCTGCAACTCATCTCATCAAGATATAGGCAGACCCGGCATTTTTAAGGTTCTCAACCATTTTATATTTCTGGCTATTCTTTCTGCTTTCAAGCAGCGCAAACTGCTCATTGTCAGGCTCAACCAAAGCCCCGATGATGTGAATATCACCGCTTTTGCAGGCAGCTGAGATTTCAACTCCGGGCAGTACTCCAGTCTGTTCATCCCTTTGAAGCCCTTGCATTATGTCTGCTTGCAGCCCTGATAAGGACCGTAGCCATCAGGTTGTATCGTGGTCGGTAAGCGCAAAAGGCAGCAAGGTTTGGCCTCTTAGCCAGCTTTACCAGTTCCTCAGTGGTTTCTGAACCATCGGTAATTAGAATACGTGCAAATCTATATCATATTTTCCTTTCCGCTGTTATGGATATGTAATATAATTATAAGCGTTATACCCATTAATACAAGATTTCAATAACTGTAGTATTTATAGAATATTTATATTCAAAACTTGTAAATTTCCTCATACTTTGTTAGACAAACTTGTAAACCAAAAATAAGGAGAAAGACTATGAATATACAGATTTTTGGAACTAAAATGTATGACACTAAAAAGGCGGAGAGATACTTTCTATGAGAGAGGATAAAATATCAGTTTGTGGATATGAAAGAAAAGGAGCATGAGCAAAGAGACTCACCTCTCGTAGCTGAGAAGAATGGTGGTTGACTCTACAAGCAAACCTTGCCGCAAAAGATAAGGATGCGCTTGCAAAAGATAAAATATGCTACGGATGATGACAAGCCTACATAATACTGGAAAATCAGCAGATAATTAAAACTCCTGTGGTAGGAATGGTAAGCTCAACCTTTGGTTATCAGCCTGATGTATGGAAAGTTTGGGAATAATGGTGCTTTAGTAGTAATTGAAAAACTAAGCCTGTTATGTTACAATTGTAGTACTAATTTAGAAAAAGAGGCGATACATATGAAGAGACTTACTAAAAGTAACAATGAATGCTGCTATGTATGTGCAGGAATTGCAGAGTATTTTGATATGTGACCCAAACGTAAGTTAGACTCCTCTGCGATGTTTTGTCTGGTTGGTGGCAGGTGGTATCTGCGTTACATCATTGCCGCTGTTATAATGCTCTAGTGCATACTGAAGAGTAAAGAATGTAAGGAGATACAAACTACATATGAAACTGGGAATCAGGACTTCCAAAATGTAGGAAAGAGCACCTTTATTTAACCCTGTTAACTACAGGCAGCTGAGCCAACCATCCTTTCTTGCGCCGCAGATCCCAATGTTGTGTGGTTGCCGTGCTCGATGAAAGACTTACTGTACTTGGCAAGATGCATAACTCAGGCAGGATTGTACCTAGCCGCTATAGAGTTTGAGACTAGCAGGATTGTAAAGGAGCATCAGCAGGTGAAGGACTGGCAAATCAGTCTGCCAATATAAGAGGTAGAGGCTATAGTTCACGTGGTTAGATGTTTTGAAGATGCGATTATTGTTCACGCAGAAGGCTCTATTTCGCCAACAAGAGACATAGAGACCATCACTCTTGAGCTTTATATTTGCAGATATCGAAGTGTCTTGAACGAAGGAAAAGCAGGGTAGCAAAGTCGCATAGTGCCGATAAGATGTACAAAAAGAGTTTGATATGATAGTAAGGCTTATACCTTCCTTGAAAGTGTGCAACCTGGCAGGCTGTCAGGAGAAGATGATGATGAAGAGAAGTTCTTGAGGAGTACAACCTTCTTACTGCTAAGCCTGTTATTCTACGCTGCAAATGTAAAAGATGATGACCCTTGCAGATGACGGAGCCAATAATAAGTACGTTAAAGAAGCTAAGGATATAGCAGAGAAGGAAGGCATGCAAGTTCGTGGTATGTGCACAGATAGAGCAGGAAATTTCTGAGCTGGATGATGATGACAAGAAAAGCTTCTAGAGGACTTGGGATCTCAGAATCGGGACTTGAGAAACTCATAAAAAGCCAGCTACAAGCTCTAGGACTTATAGTTATATAACTGCCGGCGAGATGAGACAAAGGCTGGACTACAAAAGCAGGTACCAAGGCTCTGCAGGCAGCAGGCAAGATTCATACTGACTTTGGAGAGAGGCTTTATCAGAGCCGAGGCAGTAAGTTACGACAATCTTATAGCCTGTGGGAAGCATAATGCAGCCAAAGAAAAGGGACTTGTTAGAAGTGAAGGCAAGGAATATGTTATGAATGATGGTGACATAGTTCTTTCCGCTTTAATGTATAAGGAGATTAACTATGTTTGCTTTAGATACAATTTCATTTCCAAATCTAGGTATAGTAATAGAGAATCTTTCCCAAGAGCATATCCGTATTCGGAAGATTTGACAGCTTTTTTGCGAATAATAATCGGTCTTGTATAGAATATGGGTTATATTGTGGCAAGTTTTCAGGCTGCAAAGAACAGGACAGGACAAGGAAGTATATCTTGACTTTGCAATGTATGCTGTCGTAGTTTCCATATATAGGTGCAAGGACATACTACGGCATTTCTCCTGGGACGATTATAAGGATGACTTCATACAGGTAAGTTAACCTGAGAGAGAGGACTTGCCATCTATGGTGGTGTCATAGGAGGAATAATCACGCTATAGTCTCATACGAAGATAAAAAGATGAAGTTTACTCTGCTTGCTGATACTGCCTGCGTGGGTCTGCGCTTACAGGTCAGATTAGTAGGGGCGGTGGGCAACTTTCTTTAGGGAGGCACTTTTGAGACTATACGAACAACCCTTTGCAATGAGGTTTTCGACTTATGATGTGAACCAGAATGTTATTACCAAAAAGATGTTAGAGATGGCAGAAGAAGGCAACTATGTTGGCTTCATTCAGGTTCACCTGACATTTTTATATGAGTCCGTATGGGAATCTCGATTCTCTTCATATGTATACTGCTTTATACCAAGACACAAGAAGTTTGACGGTGAGCTTTTTCTTAGTGTATATGGGAGGATATACTGAGAGCCTTTATAGATACCTAAGGACAGACCAGTTGACTCCTTGGATGACACAGGTATAGCTGGTATCTCAGGGTACTTGCCTTGCATTGTTTGTACATGTTTGGGTTTAATTATCTATAAGAGAGTAACATTAAAGTATATTTTTATAATGATTTAAGGCATAAAGCTTCAAAAATCCCATAAAACGGGGAGTTGAGGGCTGTGATGTAAAAAGAATAACAGAATATGTAATCGTTGCAAAAAATAAAATTTATTATAAACGTAACAAAAGTGGAGCAAAGTGGCGATAAATATATGATGGCTGGAAAGGAGGAGGTGTCTTATGTTTACGGGTTCACGAGCACAGTAGATAATAAGGGCAGAATTATAGTTCCTTCCAAGTTCAGAGAAGAACTGGCGAACTCATCATCACTTTTGTCTTGATGGATGCTTTATATATGTATCCTATGAATAAATGAAAGCTTTTGTTGAGCAGCTTTGCAAGCGCTTCAGGGGGACTATAAGAGCAGGGAATTGCAGAGGTATCTCTGCGTACTGTTGAAAGTGAGATAGACAAACAGGGTAGGACCTTTACCCGCCAATCTAGGGAGAGAACAGGCATCAGTAAAATGTTATGATAGTCGGGATGATGGGTAAAATTGAATTATGGGACAAAGCACTTTGGGACAAGAACACTCGAACCGGGCGACATCAATGATATAGCAGAGCAGCATGCGAATTTAACCCAAACTTATGTAGTGATGCAAGTGCCAAAAAGCGTAAACTGGCTTGCAAAGCTCCAGAGCGCAGCTGTGCAATCCTGTATCACAGGTTGATGAGACTTTTCCACAGCCACACCGTATAACCTAGCATAGAAATTAAAGAGGAGGCATATGTTTTGATGAAGATGAATTTGAATTTAAGCATATTCCTATAATGTTAGACTGAGGTATGATCACTCACTTGACATAAAGCCCAATGGTGTATACGTGATGGAACTCTGGGAGGCGGCGGTCATCTCCTATGAGATAGCAAAAGGTCTTGCAGCTGGCGGCAGGCTTTATTTGGCATAGACCATGACGAGTACTCATAAGGGCAGTGGGAGAAAGGCTTGCAGAGTTTAAGTGACAGAGTTACCATCGTAAGAAGCTAATTAGCACAGATGATAAAAACGTTCTGAATGGACTTGGATAAGTGAGGTTGATGATACTTTGCTTGACCTTGGAGTATCTCACACCAGCTTGAGACAATCGCGGAGAGAGGCTTTTCACATATGGAAGATGCTCTTGATATGAGGGATGGACACGAGACAGGGAAAAAGACAGCTAGGATATAGTAAATTACTATAGCAAAGAAGAACTACCTGTATTATAAAAAGAATATGGAGAGATAAGTTTTCACATCTAAGATAGCCTCTAAAACAGCAGCTTTTAGGAAGGAAAACCGATAGAAACAACAGGAGAGCTGGCTGATATTATCAAACTCAGCTATACCAATGAAATATAGGGTACGGAGGACATCCTGCAAAGCGGACTTTTCAGGCTATCAGAATAGAGCCAAACAGGGAGCTTGGAGTCTGGAGATCTAATTGAAGCGCATGATTGATATACTGTATCGGGATAATGGGAGAATAGCTATACTACCTTCCATTCACTTGAGGACAGAATAGTAAAAATCAGCTTTAAGAGGGCAGAATCACCTGTACCTGCCCACCTAATTCTTCCGCTTGCGTGTAAAAAGTCAAAGGATTTGTTACCAAGAAAAGTCGATAGTGCCTTATAGAAGAGAGATGAAATGGAATTCAAGAGCGAAGAGTTCGAAGCTAGAATCTTTACAGAGAAAGAGGGAGTCTAACGAGTGAAAAAGAAAAGGAAGAAGAAACAGGAATCTAACAAGCGGCTCTATGGCATTAAACGTAAGGAGAAAAGTGCTCAAAAAGAAGATATCTGCCTATGAGCAGCCACAGGTAGAAAACAGCCCAAACAAAAGCCACAAAGATATGCTAAAATGAAGTTGCACCTTCATCAGATTTTAGGCTTTTGCAGGTATGATGATAGTGGCTCATTTGCTCGTTGTTGTCTGTGTGTGATACATTAGAGTTTATAATGATATAAAGCAGACTGAGCTTCTCAACCAGAGCGATATCAAGAGAGGTGACAGCTAAAGACAACAACGATAATACCGAGAATACTCGTACAGCAACATTGATTTGGAGAAGATAAGAAAGCACAGCGATAGAGAAATATGGTATGGTATATCCTTATGAAAACCAGATTATTACATACAAGAGCGTAACTCACGACTATGTAAGGCAGTATGGCGATTTGAAGGCAATGAGGCCTGAGCCTGATTGAGAGAATTTTAAGAGTAGTCAAATGCCGGATAGGAGTTATAATGGCAACAAGAGTTAAAAATGGAAGAAGAAGAACTACAGGCAGAAAGAATGTCCGCAAAAAGCGGGATGACAGTTATGGTAAGATAGCTTAACGTCCGCTTTTGCGTTGACTCAATGCGCTTCTCGCGGTTATTTATGTTGCCCGAAAGGGAGAGGGCTGACAAGAAAAATATCTGCTCAGCAGACATCACAGCAGCAAACCCGATTATAGCCAAAAGAGGAGATATATCAGATAGACGTGGAGTCGCTTTGCCAAGTCTGGTCTTGTGTATAATTTCTGTTTTTAGAGCCCAAAATCATACTTTCAAAAGAAGATGACTACAGGGCGCCTACGAGTTAAGTTTGCGTAAGTGAATATTTCGGCATATCTCAGGATGAACTAAATAAGATAATTGATGATAACCTGAGTTATGTATCAGTGTTATAAAAAGAAGTAGCTATGATGAAAAAGGAAAATTTATAGCAGCGGTAAATGAGTATAACAAGAGAAACACAAAAACGAAAAAGCGGATACGGCAAACGATACTGTTGTAGGTTACAACTTTGAGAGCTACTACAAAAAGGACTTATCCTCAAAGACGGTAGCAAGTGACGATAGGATTTACATATTCAGGAGATATGGCAGAATGGGGACTTGAGGATATTATAATTCTAAGCTAAATGGCAAAACGGTGTGAGATACGGTTACTCAACTCTAATATGGAACTGGAAGAAACTGAAGTTGAAGCTAAGAATGGCTGTAAATGTAGCACTACGATAGACCCAGATGCCCAAAAGATGACCGAAGATATAATTGCTGATTATCAAAAGACTGAGGAGCTGAAAACGTAGGTATAATCTTGATGAATCCAACACGGTGAAATTCTACGTAATGCATCAACAAAGGCTATGACTCAATAATCCGAGACCTTACGATATTTTCAGTCAGAAATTGACTGCTATGAGCGATGATAAAAAGCTTGAAGAGCTAAGCAATATATGGAAAAATTACTGTACTAGTGACATATACGAGCCGGGTCTCACCTTTAAGCTCCTTACGGTGGCAGCCTGCTCTTGAAGAAAATGTGGTAAAAAGAAGAAGCAGGAATTCTACTGTGAGGGCTACGAGATAGTAATGGACAGAAAAATCTGCTAGCAAAAAGAGACGGATGGTATCGATTACACTTATCGCAGAGTCTTGAGACAGTCCTGCAATGTTACGATGATGCGATAGTAAGGAAGTTTGGAAGGAAGGATTTTTGCAAGGTATCAGGACATATTTGGTATAGGAAGCAGAACTGGTATAGATTTTCCGAGAGAGACAACGGACTGGTATACAATGGTAGCACAGCTTTAATCCTGTAGAGCTTGCTGGACGAGCAGTTTCGACAGAGTGTGTCTGTTACCATGATTCAGATGGCTGCAGGCTCTCGTCACTTATAAATATGGCGGACTTATTACAAAACCACATCTTGTTAAGGAACTTGTGGATGACAACGGAGTGGTGGTGAGAAAAAGATCCTGTAGTGTATGAAAAGACTGTAACTAAAGGATACATCAGAGTTCATACAGAAGGCACTTTATGAGACGGTGAGAGCAGGGTTCAGGCTGGAGGGCAAAGTCTCGAAGGGTACAAGATGGTGGTAAAACAGGTACTGCCCAGAAAGCTGACAATATCAATGGAAAGCTTTGTAAGATCAGATACTAACTACGTGATTTCTTTTTATTGGCTGCAGCCCTTATGATAATCCTCAGGTTGTGGTCTGACGTGTTGTAGACCAGCCTCAAGGTTGAGCGATCAGACTAGCTAACGGTACTGCATCTGCACTCATAAGAAGGTTGCTGAAAATGTATTTAAGGTACTAGGAATATATCCTGAAAAACTCGATGAGTAGACATTATGTTTTCAATTGAGATATTTTTACCTGCATTTATTTCATTTGCGCTTACGGTGCTTCTATGCCCCATATTCATCCCTATACTTCATAGGATGAAGTTTAGGGCAAAGTTCATAAGGGAGAGGCTACCGAAAGCCATTTGAAGAAGGCAGGGACCTGCACAATGGCGGAATAGTTATGCTGGCTGCATTTACTAGTTTCACTGCTTGCATATGTGCTAAATGAATCTCAGATTTTTCCCTGTTATTTTACTCACAGTCGGTCTGGTTTTATAGGATTTTGGATGACTTTATTAAGCTTTCCAAAAACGCTCCTAGACTACAGGCTTTGGCAGAAGCTTGACTTCAGATAGTGCTCACAGGATATTTTGCCTATGTGATTATGGAGGATTATCCTGAACTTACACAGATTATTATTCTTTTACAGGAGGACAGGTGGTTTGGAATCTTGGGGATATTATTTGTTCCTTTTGTATTTGTCCGGTACTTGGTACTGTAAACGGTGCCAACTTTATCTGACGGACTGGATGGACTTGCAACCTCAGTTACTGTCGTTATAGCTATGTGCCATACTTTCTATTAAAGGATTGAATCACCTAGTGCACTTACAGCTATGATAATGGTAGGGAACCCTGCTTGCTTTTAATCTTTTAACACATATCCCGCTTTAAAGGTATTTATGGGAGATACAGGCTCTTTGGCTCTTGGAGCTTTGTGGCGGCAGAGGCATTTATGCTAAAAGCCTTGATTCATTATAATAGTACTTTATATATCTTTTGCTGAGATATTTTCGGTTATGCTTCAGGTTAGCTATTTTAAGATTACTCACGGTAAGAGAATATTTAAGATGTCACCTATACATCATCATTTTGAGCTAGGCTTTTGAAGAGACAAGGTGGTTGTGATGTTTACCGTAGTAACTATACTCTGTTGTTTTATAGGTTTTATTGCATTATAGCAGATAATAGAAAATGGTTGGTGATGCTATGGGAAAAGTGGCGAAAGGTAAGAAGACTGCGGCAGCAGATACTAAGAAAAAGAATTGTATAAGATATTATGATTTTTAACCTTACCTTCCTGATTCTTTTGCCTGCTCTATATACTATTATCATCTATAGCGCAAGTGCATACATAGCAAAAGCAAGAATCTTGAATCAACTTATTTCTTAAAAAGACAGTTAATTACTATCGGGAATTGGATTTTATTTCTTATGATTCTGTTTCTCATTTGCAGACTATAGATGGCTAAAGTTTAGAGTAAGGCTTCCTATGCCAAGAGTTCTTTAAGAGGACTGCTTTGGAAGGAATTCTCTGTTATCTTTCACTTCCTTGGATAATGCTCTTTGCCATAATGACTCTTCAGGGCTACACAAGCTTCTTTTGCACCTATAAATAATGGCGCAAGGAGGTGGATAGATGGAAGGTTTGTCCTTTCAGCCTTCGGAATTTGCAAAGTTTGTAGTCATAGTATTTGGAGCCTATATCTGCCAGAGAAAGCCGGGAAAGATAAATACCCGGCGGATTTTTAGTTGCTGTTATCTATGTATTGCCTTTGCTGGGCTTCATTGCAAAAGAAAATCTCAGTGCGGCTATAATAGTGGCAGGAATATACGGCTGTATTATATTTGTAAATGCTAAAAAGACCTTGCCTTATCTGGTGCTTGCAGGTGTTATGGCTGCCTCCATGAAAGGCTGCGGTAAAGCTCTTGGAGGATATAGAAGTGCCCGTTTGGAAATACATGCCAATGTTGAGACAAGCGAAAAAGTACAAGCAGATACTTCAGGGACTATATGCAATAGCCCTCAGGAGGGCTATTTGGTAAGGGGCTTGGTGGAAGTGAGCAGAAGTATGGCAGGGTACCGGAGGCATATAACGATATGATATTTACGATAGTATGTGAGGAATTTGGCATATTTGGAGGGATAGCGGTTATAGTGCTGTTTGGACTTATACTCTATAGGATGTTCTATAGTGATTATGAATGCAAAAGACAGGTTCGGAGCCTTAGTTGGAGTGGGGATAATGTCTCAGATTGCCATTCAGGTGGTACTTAATATATTGGTTGTAACCAATGTTATTCCTTCCACAGGTGTTATCCTGCCTTTATCAGCTTTTGGTGGAACAGCGGTTATCATTATGCTCTTTTGAGATAGGAGTGTTCTAAATATATCACGCCAGATAGAATATAAGAACAGCTCTGCTTACCGGCAAGACTTCAACCTATAATAGCGTAAATAATGTAGACCAAGGCAAAGAAGCATAAAACTATGGAACAAGATAAAATCAGCAGGAGAAGATATGCGCACAAGATAAAGGTGGCTCTTATCATCATTTTTCTTATACTGCGGCAGATGGTCTTGTAGATGGCTTCGGACTTAAGGAAGTAAAGGTAAAGGGAAATATACTATAGCAGATGACAAGCTTTAGGATGAATTAAAGAAGTACTATGTAAAAGGAAACACCATACTCACGTACTTGAGGCTTAAATATGATAAAAGCATAACGATTCCATTTTGTGGATGAGATTGATGAGACCTTACGCTTACAGTATAGTGATTGATACAACAGAAAAAGAGGTGGTAGGCTGTCTGCCTTTTTATGGAGAATTTATCTGCTTTGACAAGGATGGTATTATGGTATGGGAGCATTCTCTAAAGAAAAGGACAATATACCGGTAGTTACAGGGATAAATCTATGATACTGCCAGTATTAACAAGCCAATCGCAGCTAAAGAAATGCTGAAGTATTTCGAATTGACATTGAAATATCACGCATTAATCAAGAAACTATGGACTTGAGATAAACAGGATTGAGTTCGAGACAATCTGTCAATAAAGTTATATGAAAAGATGTGAAAATTGTTTCTAGCAGAAGAAAACATTTCGATGAACAAATATCAAATCTAGTTGAAATATTGCCCTAAAACTAAGGGAATGAAGGAACTCTACACGATGGAAGACTCTCTGAGACCAATAAAAGGGTGATTTTTGGAAGCAGATAAATAATAAAATGTAAAAATAACTTGATTATTTTTGAATATAATGTATATTATTAGGGGAAATTATATTTAATTTATTTCTCGAGTTATAGTATAGGATATTGACATTAGATAACTATGTAACAAGTGTAGGAGGAAGATACCTTTGTTAGAGATAAAGGATGAGAGAGATCAGGAGCTTGCAGGATAATTGTTGTTGGAGTTGGCGGTGCAGGAAATAACGCTGTTGACAGAATGATTAGTGAGGGAGTTGCGGGAGTTGAGTTTATCAGCGTTAATACTGATAAACAGCAGCTGATTTCGCTACGGCACCTACCTGCATACAGATTGATGAGAAGCTCACAAAGGGACTTGAGCAGGAGCCAAGCCTGAGGTAGAGCGAGAAGGCTGCTGAGGAGAGCAGAGGATCTTGCTGCTGCCCCAGAGGAGCTGATATGGTGTTTTGTTACCTGATGGTATGGGTGGTGGTACCGTACCCTGAGCCGCACCTGTAGGGTTGCTGAGATTGCTAAGGATATGAATACCACGTTGGTGTAGTAACAAGTCACGTTTAGATTTGAAGGACCTAGAAGATCAAGAAATGCGTGACAGCGGTATAGATAAGATGAGTGAAGTATGGATACCTGATGGTAATTCAGAATGGAAGCTTCTTGAAACTATGGACAGACGCACAACTCAGCCTGAGGCTTTGCGAAGGCTGATGAGGTACTGAACAGGGTGTACAGGGTATCACAGACCTCATTGCTGAGGATGCAGATGCAAGTCTTGACTTTGCCGATGTAAGTACTGTCATGAAGGATAAGGGGCTCGCACACATAGGAATAGGTGTAGGAACCGGAGAGAACAGATGCCTTGAAGCTGTCAAGATAGCTGCTGAGAGTCCTCTTCTTGATATCAGCATAGCAGGAGCTACCGACATGATAGTTAATTTCTATGGTGATATCATTATGCAGGAAATCGCTGATGCAGTTGATCATCTTCAGGAAATGATAGGTGATGAGAGCGATGTTAATATCATCTACGACTCAAAATATGATGATACTAACAAGGATCAGGTTACGGTTACTGTTATTGCTACAGGCTTAAGTGACGAGAGAACAGGAGCTGTAGATGTAGCTAAGAGACCTCTGCAGTCAAGAGGGTAGCCGGAAGGAACTCAGTATTCTTCTTCAACCAGACAGAGTTCAAGACCACAGCCTGCAGCTGAGGAGATAACAGCAGCAGAAAAGGACTAATGATTCCGGCAATTCAGATATTAAGATACCTGAATCTCTATCAAGGAAGAAAATAAAACGCTGCTTGGCTCGGAGGTAAGTGATGAAGTGTCCATTTGTGGTAATGAAGATACAAGGTGATAGATTCAAGACCTTCAGATGATGAAATTTTACCACAGAAGAAGCAGCGCAGTGTGATAAGTGCAACAAGAGATTTACCACCTATGAAAAAGGTGGAGACTATACCTCTTTGTTGTCAAATCCAGATGATAGACAGGGAGACTTATGACAGGTCAAAGATAGAATCAGAGTGTTTAGATCCTGGTCACAAGATACCAGTGCCGTTGAAGATATCACTGCTTTGCGTGGAAGATATAGAAAATGCATCTTTAATGAAAAGGCGTTAAGGAGACTTTCAAGTTCTGAAAATAGGTGAAATAGTTATGGAGAGAGCTTGAAAGCTCTTGATCAGGTTGCTTACGTGAGGTTCGCATCTGTATACAGGAATTTAAGGATGTAAAATACCTTTTATGGATGAACTTGAAAAGTTATTATAACGAAAGGGTGAATGTTCGCAAATGAGAGAAACATTTGATACTGACTCGTCATCTGGTTGGTGCATTTATTATCATCATGTTAGGATGGCTGGTTGAGTCAATATATGTCTTTTTGTAAATAGGGAAGATAACCAATAGAGGCTTTTGGAAGAGGTCCATTCTGCCCCATTTACGGGGTCGGACAATGGCGGCTACATCATTTTAAGCCCCTCTTAGTAGAGAATTACCTCGGTATCTATGAGGTGCTATCTCGTCACCTGTTGAGTATATAGTAGAGATGCTTATGATAAGATACTCTTGCACTTTGGTGATTATAATGATAAACGTGAACTATAAAGGATATCTGCCCTGAAAGTACAAGATGCGTGTGATTTTTACGCCCTTGGTATAGTGTATCACAAGTGCAGTATATGGACTTGTTGACTGTTCATAGAGAGATGGGAGTTTTTATTATAGGAGCTATACTACTCATTGTCTTTTGTAGACTATGTGATGCAGTTTATGAAAGTATTCAACATGATATTGAAAGAAGAAAGAAAGATAGAAGAGAGTAAAAGCTTTTTGCATCCAGATGGAGTTAAATATAAGTTAAACTAAAGGCTACAGTGGATATGCTGTATAGCCCTTTTCCAGATAGTTCATCTAATGGGAAAAATGGGAACTCAAAAGTAGGATATTTTCAGGATGTATGTACACTGTTTCATAAGGTGCAGCAGGATGCTCCATTCTGTAAAGTATCTGTAAAGCGTTTCTGCCTAGTTGTCTCTGTATTTACACTGGCTGTTGTAATCTTTATCTGTAACATTGATATACTCTTGCTTCCGTCAAAAACCGTAAGGAGTATAGGCTTATTAAAAGCGCTTAGGGTTTTCTGAGATATACATGATGCAACAAACTGTAGCCACGTAGTCACTCACGCAGATGAAAGGCATCCGCATCTCCTTTATCGAATCTAAAACTCGAATATCTTTACTCTGGTAACTGGATATTCCTATCGAATCGGTATAACATGGTAGGGGTCAAAGAGGTATATTGTGTAGTGCCAGACCGTCTACAAAAAGCTTTGATAACGCTCCAGATTGGTTCTCTGCACAATTTAAAGTCTCCTATAAAGCCCAGCTTGAACAGCCTTTTTCACTATATCATCTATTATAGCACTAATAGCGCTTTCTTCTATTAACATAAGGTCGAGCAGGCGATCTTCTTCAGTTATCGAAGGCACGGTATCAAGAAAAACCTTAGTTGGAAGTTTATTAACCTTCTGATAATATGTCTCGTCATAAAGGTTCATAAAGCTACAATTCCGCCTACATTGTCACCTGTAAGTATATCAGGTATCTGGAAACATTGTTATCGTATGAACTTTGTATGTATATGTACGGTAAGTTAACATTGTGCAGGGCAAGTTCCTTTGCCATACTGTATAATATCTATCCAAAAGACAGCAGAATCATGGTACTGACACTACAAGCGACACAATCTTAAAGTTATTCATATCCTTGTTAGAGACAGTGATTGCAGAAAGACTAGTAGCCAAGCTTTGAAGCTTTCATGTCCAATATGTTGTGTTTTAAAGTGTTTTGAGACACGAGCCGATCGTTAAACACCTTTCCAAGCTCACCCTGATACCCCAAGTGCATCGGCAATATCCTGCATAGTAACTTTACTCATTTATCAACTCCTCCTGTATACTGTTTAGCTGAGTAATACAAAAATTAATTTGGATGGAAAACATTTTAAAGTATACAACAATTATATATATACAATGTTAATGGCTTTTGTTAACTTATGTTAAGTATAATAAAACTAAAGTACCTCATATCAATACAAAAACTCAATTAATTTACAAAACATCTTGAAAATATTTAACACATATTACTATTCACATTAGTTAGCAAATATTTTCAAAACTCTAAAACATATTTATTAAGGAGTACATACTATGTATTTTACCAAAACCAAAACTTACAGAAACAAACGGTGAGCTTCGTAGAACCGGGATAAGAATAGTTTTCAGAGAGTGAAGGACCAAAGACAAGCACAGGATGGGCACTGCCAGAGGTCTCAAAGGATGAGCTTCGTCGTGCTATGCTAGAAGCCACGCTTACTGCAGGAACAGCATATAAGGGTGATATCAGTCTAAGACTTGTGGGTGCACTTCTCTCCACAAAGCTATGTACTTTCCATAACAGAAGAACAGATTAGATTCTAGGCAGGGACAGAGCAGGTGTTGGCTGTGGCATCCAGACCTCTGCCAGATTATAAGAAACAAGGGTGCCTTACTTCCTGCTCTTAGGATAGAGGATAGCCTGATATACCTGCCAGAGGATTTTAAGATGGATCAGGCGAGAGGAAGCTTTTTGTTAGACACTATCAAAAAGCGAGATAGATTACTGCAGAAGGTTTAAATCAGTATCAGCTCTACATAGAGCAGTCCTTGCTTTTAGAGGATTTTCTGAGATGTGGAGGGAGAGACAGTGTGCTTACTCCGTGGAAGAGATTATGGAGCTTGATAAGTACTGTAAAGGACAGAGCATTGACTTCGTAGCCATCTCTGCAAGCTTTGGTCATCTATATGAATTGCTTAGAACAAAAGAGCTATGAGGACATCTGTGAGCTTGAAGATGCTGCGGGCAAGCTCGTTTTCATTCTGGGAAAAGATGCAGCACCACTACAGCAAATGTAGATGATGAGCGTTCTTTTGAAGTTGTGAAAGAAAATGCTTGATGAGTACTCCGCTATTTAGCTCAAAGCTAGTTAATATATGTGCGGATGAGACGTTTGACCTCGGCAAGGAAGGTCTGAGGCGCTGGCTGACAAGGGTACATTGACAGAATGTATGGACTTCAGCAGCTCTGTGAGTACGTTGTTAGCAAGTGCAAAAGATCTCCTAGTGTTTGGGGAGACATTATAATGTAAATCTCTGAGTTTATTAAGAGCTTCAGAGACCATATGCATGGCTCGAGGATATATGGCTGAGCAAAAAGATGATATCCAGTGAGTCTATCAGCTAAAGTGCTAACCTTTACCTTGCGGTGCTTGCGGTTGGAATACTTAATAAATAGAATTGATACCTCATACTCCAATGCTAAGTTATGAGCGGGATGGCAAGAAAACATGATATTATAGGACTATTAAATACTGATGGGTGATCGGGCACATAAACAATCCTTCATTTACGACACGGGAATAGTAATGGTGGAGCATTTCACTGGAATCTGGATGTTTATTCAGGAGAAAAAGTAGTAGAAAGGAAGAGCCAACAAGCCTCTCATCCTTCCTTGAGTATGATGACAAGTCGAGCCTATACGAGCTGCTCTGAGAAGGCTGCCTCAATCAGATATATGACTGGTGAGTGCGCAGCTTGTTTGAAGGCTTTTGCGAGATGCAGCAAACTTTGATGAGAAGACAAACTGCTGGCTTTTAACAAGCCAGGCGCTCAACTGAGAGACCTCGATAGGTTCAAGGGCTGAAATAGCTGATGTAGACAGAGCATCTAGAGAGCTGTTGAAATCAGAAAGGAAGCTTAGAAAACAGTGCATCTATGGACAGTTGTAAAAGAAATGGGTTTAACAAGGCTGACAATGCGATTGTAGGTATTGATATCTGGAATAGAGTAGGAAGACATTGTAGTTATGCCTGAGACAGTAGATGAGAAAGTGAAGTTCGAGCTTTGCTGAGCAAACTTGAAATATGGTATAGCGAAGTATAGGAGATTTATAGAGCGGACCCAAAGGAGAGTATGCTTGGAAGGAATCTACAGGTTGTGCTGGTATGCAGACAGATTAAGTGAATAACTGAATAATTTTTACAGTTAGTAACTTTAATACTAGGATGCCTTGTAACTATTTACATCATTTATTGAATTGTGCGTTAACAAAATGATTTATTTGCAACATTTTAGTAAATAAAATGTTGCAAAATGTTAATTGATATGATAAAATGTAATCTATATTAGAAATTGAAGGGATTACTAATACTTCTTCAAAAACAGCAGGAGGGAAAATAATGAGCAGTAAAAGAAGCTTACTCTGCCTCAAGAAAAAGAAAAAGTGACAAGAGATGACACTGAATTGACTCTTTGCTCGGTATACCTACATTTATTTTCGGTAATCTGCTTTTGTTACCCGCCTCATGTTTGGTATTGTAATTGCTTTTAAGGAATTTCAGGCTTCAGTTTAGAACAGGATTCCCTGCAGAGCTCTTTTTCAAAGTAAATCGGTTTGGATTCAAGAACTTCAAGTACTTTATTAACTCAAATGACTTACGCTTTTTGTTAGAAACACTATAGCATATAACATTGTATTTATTATTCTTGGAATTATCATCCCTGTTGCTTTTGGCTATAATGATAAGTCTCATTCACAGCAGGCTTAAGTCCAAAGTATATCAGACAATGATGTCTTTCCTCACTCATGTCCTGGGAGTTGTAAGTTATTTGTATATGCTTTCTCAGCCAGGATAAGGGATTTATCAACATTTTATCCTCTTGGAATGGAAAAGGTAAACTGGTATTCAGAGCCTAAGTACTGGTTTCATACTGATATTTATGCAGCAGTGGAAGAGCATCGGATACAGCATGGTAGTTTATCTTGCCTGCATCACAGGTATTGACTCAAGCCTTGCATGAGGCTGCTGGTTATTGACGGTGCAAAACAAATGGCAGCAGACCAAAGTACATTACACTGCCCTAGCCTTAAGTCAGTAAATTATAATGATGTCCATATTGAATGGGAAGACTTTTCTACTCAGATTTCGGTTTGTTCTATCAGGTAACAGCAGACCTCGCTTTTAAGATGATGTGGCATCCACATTTGATACCTATGTTTATACGCATTGCAGTCAAATGTCCTATCGGAAAGACTGCGGCAGCTTCTGTAGCCCAGTCTATAGCTTGCTATATACTATTCTTGCGGCAAAACTTTGTGGTTGGAAGATAAACAAAGAACAGGCCGATCATTTTAACTAAGGAGAATTAAAAGCGGAAAACAAAAATGTAAAAGAAGGGTAAAGGACTTAACCAGATTAAGTCCGGAACAAACATTGTTTCTCAATATTTTTTATAATTTTATCCTTAATGTATATAGTGCCGGTGATTTTCGTGTTTATTATATCCATATCATCTGAGGCTTCTCTCAGTGAGTATGGCTACGAGATTCATACCGGCAGAGCTCTCTCTGATGCGGCTTATCTGTATCTTTGGAAAAGAAAGGATGATGATACTAAAGAGCGCTCTGGATATCGGTGATAGTAACAATGGGAGTAAGAAGCTCGGACTCGGTCTTACTACCTGATGGATAATGCACCAAGACAGAGTTATAAGCTGCAGAACTTTTTACCGGGTTATATTCATACCGATGATATTCAACGGTGATCTTGCGGCCAGCTGCGTTGTAAAACGACAAGCTCTTGAACTCAGTGATACGCTTTTTGACTCATACTCCACTTGCAGTTCGTCTTTTAACATAATTATATGTAAGACGTTTCTTAGAACCACAATACCTGACTCGGCTATTGAGTCGGCTAAGATAGATGGAGCTACTCAGCTTGGTATATTTCAGCAAAATAGTGCTTGCATATCAAAAGCCGGTACCAGCACAATCGGACTCTTTTCTTAGCTTTTGGTTACTGAATGATTGGTTCTTATCATCTCTTTACATAAGAAATAAGGACCTCATATCACTTCAGGCTTTATTAACAGCATGGTTAAGAACATACAGTTCCTCGTGCAAGCAATCCGACGGTGGTGTGTGTATTCAGCAGTATCTGGCAACGATCCAGAGAATCAGTAGATACTGATTGCTATGCAGTTGCAGTAGTTCCTTAGCTTGATTATCCATTCTTCCAGAGATATTTTGTAACCGGACTTACAATAGGTCAGGTTAAGGGTTAAATCTTGCATACAGCTTTTTAGATAAAATGTAAAAGTGAAAGGAGAACTTTAACATGAAAAAGATGGGAAACTGTTAGCATGGCTCTGGAGCATCTATGGTTTTTAACCTCGCAGCTTTTGGAGCAAGAGCGGGAGACGCAGTCTAAAGACAAGCCAGTCTAAGGTATAAGTTATGCAAATGAAGTCAGGCAGCTTTCTGCTTCCAAGACATCAAGCTGCTGCATCGGTCACAAAGGACTGCAAAGACAGGAGATGAGCAAATTCAAATGGGTACAGGTGAGCAGTACAGCCTGAGTAACTACAAGGCCTGATGCAGGAAAATATCAACAAAGTATTTAGCTGAGAAAATCGGTGTAAATATCGATGCTGAAGTAGTAAGCTAAGGGTGATTGGGGACAGCAGAAGAAGCACACTTAAATACATGGGTGGTGACTATGAGATTAGGTTTACCAATGCTAATACCTGTACAGGATATAAAGATGGGAGCCTTTCTGATATTACAGGACTTATCTTTAGGATAAACGCACAAGCTTCTTTCTTCAATGCCTGAAGACTACTGGAATGCAACAAAGGTAACGGACAGATTTATGCTGACTCACATATAGGACAGCTCAATGACATTTTACTTTATCTTTGTAAAGAAGTTACTTGAGAAGTACATATTGATGTTGCATGTTAAAAAGACTCTTTGAGGACTTAACAGAGCCTATTAACAAAGATTAAGAATGGCGAGAAGACAGCACCATTTATCCTCATAAGGAAGGGTGTATCTAACTCACTTGCTACGGAAACTATATGACAAGATGGGACTTCCAGCACTTGGAGTAAAGTTCACAGACAGCCTCGAAGAGCTTTGTTCATCTTCGAGCAGGAAGATGTTGCGAAAGAGCTTAAACTCATTCATAAGTGGTACAAAGGACGGACTTTATCAATGCTGGACGCTATCACACTTGCAGAGAAGCCAAAAATACAGACCTTTCGGTAGTGAACAGGGCTGGAGCGGTAGCAAAAAGACAGTATGGGGTCCCAACATGGGCGAGGAAGTAGTAGTAGTGCCTCTGGGGCGATACACTTCTTTCAAAACGTACAGGCAGTGGTTCTCTTTAACTGTATATCAGCCTAGCTGTGAGCATCCCTGACAAGGCTCTTCAGTTCTTAGAGCTATGAAACACAGATACTTATGAGAGATTCACTCTTCTACGTACCTTTGAAGGTGATGATTGGACACATACTGCTGACAAGAAGGTTCCAAGAATAATGATGAGTGAAGATTGGTTATACACAGGGTTCATTCTTCATCGTATCACAGAGAGATGACTGTAGACTTCAATCAGTGGGATGAGGTTAAGGAGCTGCTAAGGCTATCGCTTCACCTGTACTTGCATCAACTTAGATGTAACTGATTTTGAAGATGAAATGGTTAACTGCGTTGAGACATACAACAAGTATAAGAGTGAGCTATGCAGGTACTATCATGATCCTGAAAAGTGAGTTCCACAGATGATGGAAGAGATGAGAAAAAGCAGGTTTTGACGATATGCAGAAGAAGGCTCAGACAGATTAACGCTGCAAAATCAATTAAATTACAGATAAACATAGACAAAGTACTAGACACTGTTTTATGAAAATAGAAGAGTTTTTCCCGAATTTGTCCGTACTGTGACGATTGACTGAAAAACTCTTTTCAAGATTAGAATATCAGGAGAATGAAGATGAATAGTGAGAATAAATTACCTCAGAATACCTTGGGAGGAAGATAATACTGGAGGAAAAGAGCCGGTTTGGAGATATTCGGGCAATCCGATTATAGGAAGAGACGGAAACAAGATTTCAAACAGTGTGTTTAACAGTGCGGTGGTTAGATTTTGAAGATGCTTTCGCAGGGGTGTTAGATGTGACAGCCGTTCTATAAGTATGTGATATTTTGTTGGAAAAGAGTAAGGATGGAATTAATTGGGAGATAGAAGATGAGGCCCATCAAGCTCTGAAGGCGCAGATGAAGAGTACGACAGAGAGAATATAGATGTGATCCTAGAGTTTGTTTTTTATAGAGTGACAGATACTAGTGTGACCTAGTGACGGTATACTCATGGTCCTGCCAATAGGCGTGCTTTACACCTTTGATTTTTGAGAAGTTTTCGTACAGCATTGAAATGCCTTCCTCCGTTTAACAGAAACGGAGTTTTATTCCCTAGAAAGATAAAACGGTACCATACATGATGCTTTAACAGACCAAGTGACAACGGTCATACTCCTGGCGATATCTTTATAGCAGAGCAAGGATATGGAGTTCTAGGGGCAGGCATAGACACGTAATGGGCACAATTAAAGATGACATTTCTGCTCTGTAGTCAACATAAGATAGGACCGGTACCTGTTCCTATCGAGACAGCATGAGAGGCTGGATGCATGATTTACCGATGGTGTAATTAACACCTGTAATGGTTTTGTATCGTAGTGGCGGGCAGCGCCTCCTTGACCTTAATGAGCCTTTGAAGGTAATCTGCAGCAGTAGAATTATATAATGGCTCCTTGGGAACAGTAATGAGTGTATGGGTGATGTTCAAACGTAGTCTTCCTCGTAGCTGCCTTTACATGATAAAGTAAAGTGGACAGATTATATACTATGGCTGCAGATACAGTCACAGGGCTTGCTTTACAACAGTGGAGAGACTTCTGACTGTGAAAAAGAATGCTCTCATAAACCAGGGCTAAAGGAGGCAATCATGAGATATTTAGACAGCGTGTCAAGGTTATATGATGATAATCTTGAAAGCTTAAGGAAAGCAAAAAGCTTGAACTGGATAAATGGCAGTACAAAGAAGGACAGTTTTTAGACCTGAGGAGGCAGAAAGTGCTGGGCCTGACTTTGCAGAGTTTGATTCTCAAATATGCACTGGTATGGCGGACAAGCATTGGTTGGTTTAAGAAGAAATTCGTGGTTCTGAGAGCATGGCAGGAAGAGAGATATTCTTAAAGCTTGCTACACAGATTGATGAGTGATGACGCTAAGAATCTGCAGTTCCTTGTATTTATCAACAAAATAGTACAGTGAATGGAGATGAACCACAGGCTTCTTTTTCCTAGGAGATAGTTTTAAGAGTGGGATGAGATTAACTTTTGATATACAGGCATATGGGAATCCTTCACGATGAGTTCTTCATTGCATCAATTATTGAGATAGATGAGAGTGGAAGGTCTGCACTTTGACCTTTGGGTATCGCTTGCGCCTTCCCTAGAATGGCTGAGGATGATAAGAACTATGCAGGATATAGAAGAAATCCTCAATACCGAGTTAACTTCTGAGACCTTAGAACTCCTATACAAAAGAGTTTTTATGATGGAATTAAGGCTGCCCGCGAGTATCTTAAAAGCCTTTATATGAGGAGACATGCAGGCTATAGCGAGGTAGCCACCTATAGACATACCCATAGACGTGGCTGGTGGTGACAGTTGCACAGACCAGAGAAAAGGTTGCAAAGAGGTTTTGCATACAGTAAGCTTTTCATGGAAGAATACCCTGAGTATAAGTTTATGCTCGTCAGCCACAGCTCTATGTATTCCCAAAGAGAGATAATCCGAAGTTTACGAGAAGTTAAAAGGTAAAGAGGGGCTTTGGAGCCTGAGGGCGTATGTGGTTGAGGCAGACTGTAATCTCACATCAGGTGAGTCACGTAGGGCAGTTCATGTGATGGGAAGAAAACTTTTAAGGATGAGTTTGGTGATAGATCAACAAAAGGTACTTTGCTTCCAGATGGTTTGGTTATTCGGTAGTTCTCTTCCTCAGATAATGAAGAGAAGCGGAATCTAGTACTTCGACAAACCAAGCTGCTTGGAACCAGTTTTTAACAAGATTCCTAATGATACCTTCATCTGGAAAGGTATAGACGGTTCAGAGATATCTCACACATGATAAACGTCACTTGGTATAGGGACAGCTCTGGTAAACTTCTTTACAACTTACAATGCGAGCCGCATCCTGATGCACTTTCATGGGAGGCTGGGCGTTATCAGAACAAGCGTATCAGCAACGACATCTCATCTCCTGCTGGTTTTGGTGATGGTGCGGCGGTCCTACCAGAGAAAATGTTGAGACCGCGAGAAGAATGGAAAAGAGTTAAGGGTATCCCCTACAGGTTAGAAGAGATTCGCAGGTAAATACTTTGAAGAGCTGAGGCAAAGGTTAAGGACAGCAGAGAGGCTTGTGACACGAGGAAGGTGAGTTTACTTCGAGTACCACAGAGGAACCTATACCCTATGGCAAGGAATAAGCGTGGCAACAGAAAAGTCAGAGCTTGGCCTTATGGACCTTTGAATTCTTCTGTTCTCGCAGAAGAAGGCTTATCCTGTTGAAAGTAGCTTGACTGATAGGAAGCTTGTCCTTAAATCCGGTTCCACGATATACTTCCGGGTTCTTCAATCAAAGAAGTGTACGAGGGTAAACAAAGGAAGAATACGAAAAGAATTGCTAAAGAACTTGAAGGAAAACCAGTCGAGACTTGAAATACTTAGTGAAAGATGAAAGAAGGGTATAACTGTATAAGGGAATAATGCAGGACATAACCGTTCAGATATTGCCTACTCCCAGAAGGAAATATGAGGGACTTAGGTATGAAGATGGAAGTGCGGTGGTACAGCTTACAAAGGATGGTCAATTGCATTTGTAGAGAATATACCTCAAAGGGCTGCAGAACTCTGTATTTTGGATAAGATAACAGCTAAGCCCGAAAGTCCATTATATTAAACGGTGATAAGAGCTCTAGAAAACTCCGTTTTACAAGATTGAACTTGATGAAAGATGTTCTTCTTTCAAGTATTTTTGACAAGGAAAATGATAGAGAGGTACTTTGAAAGCGGGAGAAAAAGGAAAGTCTCCTCACGTATGTATGAGGGATAAGTTTGATTTACTATGATAACTGGGATATGATTATCTTCTATACCGAAAAAGTACTGGGATGCTCTCTGGAGAAGCTAGAGGATTGAAATAGGTGAGGGTAAGAGCTACCCTTCTTGTAGAGAGAAAGATAAGCAATTCCTTCATTAGACAGAAAGATTCACTTCTATGCTGATAACAGAGAATAGACTTCGAAACCTATGTAGACTGGAAGGATAACCAGCACCTCAGGTTCACTCCCTGTAGATATTCATCTCAGATGAGGCTATGTTTGAGATTCAGTTTGGTAATGCAGTAAGAAAGGTGCACAACACAAGCTGGGATGAGGCGAGGTTTGAGCTGTGCTCAGAAGTGATGGACTCTCAGAGGACATTATGGTAGCCCTCCTTAACGACTGCAAATACGGGCACTCAATGAGACGGTGTACTTGGACTCACTCTTATTGTCAGGTGTGCTCTCAAACCTACTGACCGAGAAGAGCATTTCTTCACTTATGCTCCTCTATCCTCACTGCAGAGAGCTGCGCGCTATAACAATGTTTTCTGATGAAACATACAATCTAAACCAGCCACTATACAGTGAAGAAGGCAATGGCAAGAGGATGTATCTCTACGCCAATGTAGATAAGAAGAATGTTGTGATCAGAGACTATCAAGACGGCTGAAGAGGTGAAGGCACTGTAATCGGACTCTTGAGCGTGATAAGTACAAAGACAACAGTTAAGCTTTGTAGATACAAAGCTACCACAGGCATTTTACCTGTATCTTCCTTGAAAAATGAAGAGGAGCGAAGGTAGAAGAGACTGTAAAATGTTTATGGAAAGAAAGGAAGAAGAAAGGTCTTAAGCTAGAGTGAAGTATGTGCATTAAGTGCTTTAGATAAGAGGTAAACATAACCCAAATTACTTGAGAGTATTTTATGGTTGTTGGATTAGATAGTCAAATATTTTGACACCCGAATCAGAATAATGTAAAATACAAGTGAGCTTTGGGTTGTGTTAAAATAGGGAGGGGAAGGAGGAAGAAGATTTGAAGAATAAGATAATAGCTGCAATCTTAACAGGTGTGGTAATTTCAGGCCTTTTGTAAATACAGGGAAATAATGCTTATCTTGCTAAGGCAGACGAAATACTGATGATAATACCAATCTGTATACGATGATGATTACAGCGATGACTTGCGTAAACACGCAAAATGTAGGTGTCAATGGAAAGACTATCATACAGAAGATGAAATCAGGGAGTTTGTAAAGAATCATCCCGGCGATTTTACATCGCCTGTAGAATATGAGGAAGAGCCCGTTATGTAAGCCACCGTATTCACTTGGAAGACAAAGCAGATAAGACCTTGCAGTCTGCACTCAGTCACACTTTCAATCAGATTAGATATATAGCAGGACTTTCTGATGTGATGTTAAATGATAAGTCCGCAAAACAGGCTCAGGGGGCAAGTGTGGTAAATTTGTAAATAATGAGCTTTTCACCAATCCTGCAGCCTGCAGGAATGTCAGATGAGTATACAGAAAAGGTGCAGAGGGTGCATCTCACAGTAACATAGTATAGCGCTATACCTAGATAGACACCAGCTTAGATATGTACTATGCGAGGATGGTGACTCTTCTAAACATAGAGTGGTTGGGACACAGACGCTGATATTAAATCCTTCTATGAAGGCAACAGGCTTTGTGACTACAACAATTACACGAGGTTTGTCAGATGACTCATCGACATATTCACCTGAATACGGTGTAATCTGGCCTGCGCAGAATAATGCCTACGGAGTATTTTAACAGGACTTTCCTTGGAGCATATCCATACATACAGTAAGTGACAGCGTAGAGGTGAGAACTTATTAGCTTACAGACAATAAGACCCTGAAGTTTAGCAAGTCTTCTTCTGACGGATACTTCAATGTGATAATGGCGGAGTAGGGGAGAACAGGGGATGTATCATTTTCTAGCACTGATGAATCAGAAAGGATATGTGGTGAGAGAGTTCAAAGTTAATATCACAGGGGCTTAGTCACCGCTGTCGCATGAGGTCATTTCTTTGACTTGGTGCCTATTACCGACTTTCACTTGATAAACGCCTAATATTATCCGACCTAGGAGAATTAGACCCTAGGTATCATGTTTACCTGAAAATGCTAAAAAATAGTTAGAGTTACGTAGATGGCAAGATTTTAAGCCTAGGTAAAGGTAAGACAGCAGCATATATGAGTATGATGCTGACAATGGGTTCATATTAGAGCAGACAAATACGGCACGACAAACCATAATGTATCTACTTTGATGGAAGAATAACGAAGTCAAAAGAAAGATAACTTTATATGCCCTTCAGATGTATATGTATTCTACAGAAAGATATATATATGGTACAAAATATGAAGATTTAGCCTGCAAGTAGTAGGACAAGACTGATGAGCGGCATGAGGTCTTATACCTACAAATAAGAACTTCAAATATGCTAAAAGTTGATTTCAAATTCATATAAAAAGACAAAGCTACAATAAATAATGCATTATCAAGACGTACTTTGATGATATCAAAGCTCAGCCTTCGTAAAGGTTGGTGGTAAAAGATAAACGGAGCATATATGCAGTAGACAGATACATGGAGGATACACTAATAATAATAAACTCAAAGCTTTATGAATAGAGACGTGTATCTTTTTAGAGATATGAAAGTTAGTCGAACTAAAATTTTATATCTAAATTTCTGATGAGCAATTTTGTTGCCCGAGTGTAAAAATATTATTAGTCTGGGTAATATTTAAAAATGGAGAGAAAGTCTTGATAAAAAGGATTTAAGCACAGATTAACTGCCATCTATGGTATGCTGGATTATGACATGCGCTGCCTGTAACACATACAAATGATAATATATATACGGCTAAAGCAGAGGATAATGGCTCAAAAGATTAAATATGTAAAATATAGATGGTGTTTTAGCATATAACAATAAAAGTAAGGGGTATAAATGTAGCTTATAGAACTGTGGATGAGATGGGGAGATTTGCAGAGCATCCATCAGATTTATTCTATGCAAAGCTTGAAGAAAAGCCTGTAGGGAAGAGACTGTATTTCTCAGGAAGATTAGATAAGAAGACTATGCAGTCTGCTCTGAAATACCATCAATCAGATTAGATATATAGCGGTTGTCTTCAAACGTGGTATTAAAATGAGCAGACATAAAAAAGCTGCACAGGGGCAAGTGGTAGTCAGATGACTAAATGTCAGCTATCATTACCCATCAAAGCCTTTATGGTCATGTCAGATGGCTATACAGACTGAGGTGCTGAAGAGCGGCTCATAGCAACTGCACATGGGTTATGCCAATATAGACCCAGGTATAGTGTTAGGACTACGATGAATGACGGCGACCAACCAATACTGATAGATTAGCCATGGACGCTGGATACCAATCCTCCATCAAGTCTATAGGATTGGATTTTCACAACAATTTCTTTCAGCGACCTATGCTCATGACTGGTGCGTTTTGGCGACCTCCCGAATACGGTGTGATATACTGCCATGAATATGCTCACTGAGTACATTTCACCCTGAGTTTTCCCTGGAGTATTTCACTTGATATGAGTGAAACCCTTCGGATGTTAGAGGTGGAGCTTACAAGGCGTAGAGATAACACAAACCTGGCATTTAGCAAAGAGCACTAGACGGATAGTTTTTAACGTAAATAGTCAAAATTATGATTGTGAGGTGGTGCATATATTCGGACCTGATGGAATAAAAGGTATGCTAAATGGAGATGAGGTTTGATGTTAAGATTACGAGGCTAAGCTGAGGCCTATCTCCTAGAGGTTTGCTCTCGAGTTTGGGAACTCATGATCGCAGCATCCTTATCTAGGTTCTCAAAAGACCATCAAAATAGGGGAGAGCTTGGCTATGAATGTGAGGACTCTCCCATCAAAGTTACAAGCGGATGTAGTAAAATCAAGGTTGACGGCAATGTGTTAGAAGTCCTTGGTAACGATAAGAACAGGTGGAGCATGTTGAATTACGATTATAGAAAGGTACTGTGAGGCAACAAGTACGTAGTACCTGCGAGAGATAACAGTTTCTACTCCGGATGGCCGGGACATTAAAGTCAAAGAAGGTAACTGTTGTACCAAATAATGTGTACGTGTATGCTTTCCGTTGACAGCTCTTTATAACAAGGCTTCAAAGCGTGGTAGCTGTGTGCCTCAGGTGAAAGTGAACGATAGCGTGAGCGGATAGTGAAGTGGTGTTGCTAAAATATATTCCGTCATGCACAAAGGCAAATGATTTTCTAATTTCTCCGAAAAAGACCAGGTTTATGATAAACAAGGCTCAGGCAGGAAAAACTCACTATGCGACGGGTCCGTGCCTTTGTAAAGGTTGGAGGAAAGAAGATGTGCGGTAATTACAGTGAAAAACTAACAAGTGTAGAATTTGATGAAACAATTAAAAATGCTGTCACATTCACTTTGAAGGGTGACAGCATCACCGCAATTACTGCTCCAGTAAACATGTCCTGCCTACTCCGCACTCTGGACGTTCAGAGTCGTCCGGAGATCCTCAAACTTTGTTCCAGGAGCTGTTCCCATCTCCTGGACATTCAAACAGCTCTTCATCATATTCCCATCCTGAAACATCACATACATATCATAATTTTCTCCTGATCATATTGTTGATTTTGATATGAGGTGTCAAAAACATTTGACACTTAAATCGTAGTTCTGGAGTACTTTTAGCTCTCTCCATGTAAAATAGATTACACACTATTTCGATCTGGTGAAAACGAAGATTAAAATAAACTTTGTTACAAAGTGTAGGATTCAAACAATATATCATGCCTTTATCGAAAACTTTAGCAACCGGATAAATATGGTAGATGGCAACAAGGTACAGGCCAGCCGGTACATACAAGGAGCTCGCACTAAATAAAAGCATGATGACTGCAGGACTGCTGCCATAAAGGAGGTAATAAGAGTAGCCACTACATATAGCGCAAGTAGAAGCACCATCGATATATATTGACGTAACCGCTTTATTTTCTTGATTTTCAGCTCTCTTTTCTTTGTTTTCTTCCATAATCTCCCACGTTATTTATTCATATTGTAAAGCTGCCTCACAGTATACACAGCGCGGTAAGTGATGTGCTCCTTATCGGTAAGCTTGAATATTAAGTCCACGCCCACAGAGGTTATACAACGGATTCTTGCAGTAAATATATCATTTACTGTTCTAGGAAGGCTAGGATGAATCTTATCTTGATAACACCGTCCATTATTACATTTACTGTAATGCTGTCCCAAAGATGGATAGAAGCTCAAGATTAAGCTCTTGCATACCTCTATCTTAATTATATCCTTCTTTCCATCTTGAGCTCTTTGCATTTTTAATAATGGCTATCTGATTATCATATTTACCAAGATTCAGATATCTATATGGACATAGACATCCGGCAGGAATGTACACTAATATAACCTGAATTAATACCGCTAATATTTAACATATAACTCTCCTATGCCAATTCCAGTAAACGTAGTATCGTGCTTCCTCTACATAAACACCGTATTCTGCCTGAAAATAAGTTGCCCAGGATCATCGTCTATATCGGTAGATATCTCATTAACCCTAAGAGGATGAAGTATCATAAGGTCAGACTTAGCACCTTGTTTAGCCTTGTCTAAGATGTAGGTATCTTTAAGCCTTATAGTCCTCCTGTTGAAGAAAGCCTCCTCTGTACCCCTGTCATATAGAGTACGTCAAGCTCAGGCAGGCCTAAGGAGGCAGTCTCCCACGCAAGGAGCATTATTAGCATCCAGTATCTCGGTCTTACATACTCAGGAAGTTTTAATTCTCAGAGAAATAAGAACAACCACTTTCTGTGATATCTACAAGCCTTGAATAAGGAATGAACAGTTCTTCAAATTACGTCACAGAGCCCAACTGTCATATTATCGCATGTTCTCGGAAGCCTTTGATAGTGAGGAATGGTAAATGTCTGGGTAGGTGGTTAAACAAGGTCACCTGCATTTATAACTGAGATAGAAGAATACATAGAGCACCTGAGGTGCCTTCTCTGGATGGCGCATGCAGATATCGCGTAAGCGGAGATTACCCCAATGGTATTCTAGCAGTTTCTCCCTTGGCGCAGAACTTGAGGAACTCAGAAAACTGAGAACACTACGCCCAGATTAAGCATTGCGCTCCAAATGAAAGGCGGTTCTGTACTCGGCCCATAAACAAAGTAGCTAATTTTACCATGACAGATATCCGTATTTTCAGGGTTTCTGTATATGTCACCGGCAAGTGTCAAAATATAATTAGTCCCATCTACTGAAAATCAAGGACTATAAGATGCCCCATAGTTACCTCTGGTTAGTATATTAGTATCATCTGCTTAATTCTATTACAGATTTGTTATTACGACAAGAGGCACTGATAATTATTTAAAATGCTTTATTATATGAAAATCGGTAACTAAGCTGTAGAATGAGAAATATGATTAGATTATCAGAAACGGATATATAGTAAACGGTGAAGTACGAAGACGGACGGATATAAGAGAAAGACTATAAGCTTGGAGTAAGCATAACTAAGGAAGAGGCAAAGAAAATACTCTAGCCTATGGTATACTGCTCACAATAAATCAGAGGATATGGAACTTGCTTAAGTTTGACTGCCTTGCCTCCAACGATATAACCTTTGTAATGCGTGACAGCGACAGCTCCTCAGGGATAAAGAAGTTCTCGTGCCTTATGCCCTACCAACTGTCACAACTCACTTTTGCGGTAGGCGGTACCATAAATGAAGATGACTTATTCGGGTCGTCAGCCAAGAAGTTTGAGGTATGTAGTACCACCTAATCTTGCTGTCATTCATCAATTTGCAAGGGAGGTGCTTGCTGGCGGTGGCAGGATGATGTGGCTCAGACAGTCACACCAGTCGGTGCGCTTGGGACCACTGGCATGTGGGAGAGGGCGGTCCCTGAGCTTGCGAAGCATGACTCCTTGAAGCCAGACCTATGATGTTAGCCTAGTCACTGAGGATGGTAGCAGTGCAGGCTTACAGGAGGAAACTGTAAGGGTGTAGGCCCTCGGGACATAGCCCTAGCCATCATTGGCGAGGTGACTGACAGCTACTAGCAATAAAATAATGGATTTGTCGGAGATGGGTGCAGGCGTCTAAAGCTTGGCGTGGACTACAGAATAGACGCATAGATGTTATGACAGCCGGACGACCTGCCTTTTCATCAATCTGGGAAACAGATGAGAAGGTGAAGGAGTTTTATGAGATTCACGACCGTCCTAGTGACTGTAAGGAGCTTAGGCTTGAGTGCACCTGCATGTTATGACCGAGGACTTATCGAGGTTGAGCTCAGGTGAAATAAAGGCCTATGATAGCCATCTTCCTTTCCACCCAAAGCAATACTACCTGGTGAGACCGAAGGTAATACAAGAATCTAGGATATCTTGCACGGAGGTTTAGAGAAAAGGCAAAAAGGTAAGCTTTGGAAAGAGATATCAACTTTAAGCTAGCGACAAGATTAAAGATGGCAGGATTCCGAGACAGACCAGATAATTGCAGGCGTGCAGGCGGTGGCTCTGAGGAACCTGCAGCGCGGCCGCGGACGTCCTCAGGGAAAATACATAGGAAATGATGAGTTCTCCCTTGGTCTCCTGTCACCAAGCCAGCCTGTGTCACATAGAGCTCGTGAGAAACGCTGTTTCGTAGCCACCTTGTGAGATCAGGAGCCCTGAGTTGATGTCAGCATCTGTGGACCTGGCATTTGAATCAGGGAGATGTGCCAGCTCGCAGGCATTTTCAATTGGGCATTCTACGAAAACTTCCCAAGCAGGGAGGCAGTCAAAGCCAGGCAGTGGTCAGATGGTCTCTGTTGCTTATGGATGCCAGAAGTATAGCGTGCAACTGCGGCAAAGCCAGGAAGGCTTACCTCTGCCTAGTGAGATAGATGGAATACTGGCCATCCAAAGTATGTTCTTTGACGGAAAGATATATGATAACAGGGGTGTTAACGGTAGTGGGAAGGTACTGATTTTTAATGCGGAGAGCTCGATACGGACTAATCTAGTACCTGTGGCCATAGTAAAGATGGAGAAAGGCTTGCGGATGTATATCTTAATCGAATAGATGACATCCGAAATCCACGATCCTGTTACTACTACTGAAAGTGAGCTAAATCCTGGGTGAAACCAGCTCTTACCGCTCAAACCCTCTGCTTGCAGAGTTCACCTTATCAGGAAAGGATCTACAGCCTTAATGCGTTGCACGAAAGGTTAGGAAGTATGGAGGGAAAGGCTGCTGTGCAGAGCTTTACCGACCGATAAGCTAAATAAAGGCAATTAGGCTTTTATACTTGCTAGGCCTGAGCTGGTGAGGGGACTTTACAGGCGAGTTCACAGAGATAGGAGCTGCCACTCTGTGCAGTGAAGCCGAGGATGGTTCTACTTGCAAGAGCAGGGCTCGCCAGCCTGCTGGCGCGTGCTGAGGTCTTGCCAATATTGCGAAGCGCTATGCGCAAGCGTTACCGCTCAAATGTGATGAGTGTACCTGAGTTCGTCATCTATGAGGACGAGCATTCCTTTCCATAAAGGGTGACTAATCTATATCGAGATTAGGTCTGCTATTAGAAGGAGATAGCAGTGTAGAGAGGCTGTGATAGTGAGCTGAAAAACGGTACTAAGGAGATAGAGCTGTCTTTTGGAGTGCTATATTTGATGAGGAGAAGGACATTATTGTGAGTGGCTGGCTGTTTGATTAATTATAATAATCGGGGTAGTAAATAGGATGATTAATTGGAAAAAGCTAATAGAAAAAATAGTGTAAAGAGTTTAACATAGCATATACATGGGATGATTTTGAGGATTGGATTATTCTAATTGACTTTAAGATGGATTATTTTACGGAGAATTTGCCAAAGAGCAGAACCTAAGCTTGTTACAGCATTGAGTCGCTGGATGAAATTGAAGGTTGGATTCTAGCTAACTATAAGAGATTAAGAATCGCAGATAGTAGATGCTTGATTATCTTACGATTTATATTGGTGAGACATTTAGAAAATATATCGGTGGAAAATGGTACATTGACCTGAAAAATAAAAAGAATGCATATTCTATGCACATAACACAGATCCATCCTATAAATGAACCTTATACAATAGACTTTTGCCACTGCCTGTATAGCAAGGCAAAAGTATATCAGCACAATACTTAAAATAACTTATGATAATATCAGGTGATCAGTGGCACAATACGGAAGTTAAGGAAGACTATATCAGTAAGATAGTGAAGAAGTGGTTATATGACACAGATTAGTTTACGTGTAGATGAAGAAGTTAAGCGAAATGCAGAAAAAACATTCAATGATATGGGGCTTAGTATGTCAACTGCTATTAATATTTTCTTAAAAGGTAGCGAGAGAAAATCGTATTCCGTTTGAATTATCTTCTGGATCCATTTACTAGGAGAAAAATATGGCTGAGCTTGAGACGTATAAATTCTGCTCGTTCAGGTGAAAGCACTAAAAACATAGACTTATAGAGTGGATTGATGAAGAAGTTGTCATTACAGAAATAAATTAGATTAGGAGGTGAGGATATCCTCTGCCTGTTATAGATAATATTGCTTACAATATAATTCTTGTAAAATTATCACATAACAGGCAGAGGATCGATCACTTTCGTACAGGTTTACACAAAACCACATTTACATGAAGCTATAATATCAAATGTGGTACTAAAAAGAAAAGGAAGCACAATATATGGATATTTTGATAAAGAAACGTAATGGTAAACTACGAGAATCTTTGCATTGAGAAAAAGACCAAGAAGATGGTAGCTCTTGCACTGCGAAAGGGCTGGATGGCTGCGATCCCATGGAACTGAAATGGACTCCAAGATTCTGTCGAAAATGGAATGAGCACCAAGGAGATTCAGCGGGTGCTCATTCGTTCTGACTATCGAGAAAGGTCATTGTTAATGACGAGGTGAAAATGGTGGAGTCTAAACAGGATGACAGCAAGTGGCAGTATAGTGGCAGCCAGGCTGTTTTGTTTGACCTTTACAAAGAAGCTAAGATTAGCCGTAACTACAAGACCCTTTGGCTATGGTGACTCTTTAACGAGCTCGTAGAAATGCTTGTTGAAAGAGGGATATACTGAGGTTTTGTTACTCAAGGCATAGTAAAAGAGAGCAAAGAACTGGCTGATACACAGATCCCGACAGAGACTTCCTTTTTCAATTATGAGGTGAAGCTCCTTGCAGACCGCTACCTGGGTGCAGGGGAATGGATGGAGAAGTTTTGGAGCTTCCTCAGGAGAGATTTTATGGCATTATAACCTTGCAAGCGTAGAAGAGGACAAGGTGTATTATGCCAAGGCTTTCTATGACTTACTTAGCAAGCTTAAGATGACGGTATACACCTACCCCTTGCCAATGCAGGTACAACATTTTAACCAGCTTTCAAGCTGTTTTATAATACTGTTTCGGACAACCTGTGGTCAATTTACGATGTCAATTCGAAGTTTTCCAAAGTATCTAAACACGGAGGTAGCTTTGAGCATCTATCTTGGCAAGGCGAAGCCTTGGAAGTGATATAAGAGGCTTTTAGCAATGCTTCAGGAGGAGTCATTCCTTGGGTGAGGCTTTACAATGATACAGCAGTTGCAGTAGACCAGCTTGGAAGAAGGAAGGGCAGTCTTCCATCACTCTGGACATCTGGCATAAAGGACTTGTATGAATTCATTGACCCAAGAACCAATAACGGTGATGACAGAAGAAAGGCTCTATGATATCTTTCCTGCCATAAGCATGCACCTGATATCTTTATGGAAAGACTGATAAACAGGCAGGATTTCCAGCCTTTTTGATCCTCGACGAAGTTGAAAAAGCTGATGGATTTCTCGCTTGAGGACTATTACGATAAGGATGAGAAACACAAGTTCTCTGGAGAGATATAGCTTTTGTGGAAATGATAGCAGGCTTGCAAAGATTACAGTCCCTGCCCTTGACACAAGAAAAAGATAATGAAGAGTGCATGAAACAGGTAGCACCTTTTCATCTTCTTTAGGATACGGTGAATAGAGCCAATCAAAACAGCCACGAGTATGATATACGGCTCCAACCTCATGCCACGAGATAGCTCAAAATATGAGTGAAAACCAAGTTTGTTTCTGGAAGAAATTATCTGAAAATGGAAAAAGTCAAAGAGATAGTTACAAATAGTGGAATCATGGAGATAGGTGACCTGTAACCTCAATTCAATCAACCTTGGCAATGTAAGTTTTGATGAACTTAAAGAAAATGTGCCCTCTTCAGATAAGAAATGCTTGACAATGTAATTACCCTGAATATGTTCCCCAGTGGCTGATGCTGAGGTTACTCACTTGAAATACCGATACTATAGGGCTTGGTGAGTGATACCATCATTATCTGGCTACAAAAATGCTGTAGCTCTGGGAAAAATGAAAAGCACATAGAAGAAGCGGACAGGCTCTGAAGAAATAGCCTACAATGCGATAAAGGCGTCTAGGAGCTTGGGAGGAGAAGGACCTATGCGAGAGTTTGAAGAGTTCCAAATGGCAGACAGGAGAGTATTTTTGACGAAAAGGCTATGTATCTGAGAGATGGCAGGAGCAAAGAAGGATGTAATGAAATATGAACTGAAACGCTATCTTATGGCTGTAGCCCCAACAGGAAGTACATCCAACTAGCGGGAACTACCGCAGGAATCGATCCTATGTTTCAGAAGTTCTTTGTTTGAAGAGAAGAAGAGCTTTACACCCAAGACAAAATGAGAGCTAAATGATGAGACGTTCTGGTATTATAAAGAGGCACATTATATAAAACCAAATTATGGTCTATAAAAGCCTGTGCAGCAGACAGAGGCATATTGATCGGGCTCAGTCCTTCATCTACATCACATGATGTTACAGCAAAGGATATACTTAGTTTGTATGTGGAATCTGTAAGTCAGGCATCAAGACAATTTACTAGATGAAACAGGGTCGCTTGAAATGGATGAGTGACAAGCTGTTCAAGTTGATGAGTGTGAAACTTATTCACCTGCACATGGCATCTTGAAGGTGCCTGTAATGAGACTATATGAAAAAGAAAAGATATTTAATGAACTGGGTAAACGTGGTACTGAGGGCATTCCCAAATGGATACCACCAACCTCAGAGTGAACCGTATAAAATATGACTGGGCAATGTAATGTACTGCACCATGCTCAACAATTTCTGGATACCTGAAATATCGCTCGGTGAGGATGTTAAAGCAGTTTTCTTATCTGACTGCGAGAGAAAAGGTGCCTGACAAGATTATTTCTTTCCTTAATTTCCTGACTCGATTCAGTGTGAGAACCTGCCCTCACCTTGCAAGATATGCAACTGCAGCAGAAGGTGTCATCCTTGCTTAATATACAGGCATTTCGAGTGAAACGATGCTCAGAGTTATTCATACATCCTTGACACTGTTACCAATCCTGGTAACAAGGATAAGATATATGATGAATGGCGTGAAGATCCACTTTTATTTCAGCAGAAACAAATTCATTGCTGATATGTGCCTGAGAGATTTTCAGATGCTCCAAAGTACAAGAGAACTTGTGCTCGGTGATGGCGAACTATATTCGTGAGGGGTATTTATTTTTACAGTGGTCTCAGCTTTTTCTGCCTTTGCAAAGACGGAAGATGACGGCTACGAGCACTATTTTCAAAGTATAGTAAACAGGATGAGATTACCCACCTCTGGTTCCCTTTTCAGAAATATAATAGAGAGAGCTTATGAAGGGAAAATCCTGAGATTTTCACTCTCTGATGAACTTAAGGAAGAGCTTAGAGAGGGTGAGGGTGCAGGTACCTAAAATGAGGATGCATGTGACAGTGTCTGTAACCAGCAACGAGATCTCGGTGTGAAATGATGAGCTGATCGAGAGATATACTGGCACCTTTTCTAACCTAAGACTAAAGAGCAATCGACTTCGTGTGGTTCCTGGAGATTGAGGAGAGAACCCAATGGGCTGGATGAGCTTCTAGTCAAATGCCACAAAGACAGCTCTTTGAGCCGAGGTGACCAACTATACTAAGGCAGCAGCCTTTGATTTGATTC